>ERZ1673704.144-NODE-144-length-80547-cov-16.399481_pt1 | contig 80547 bp, 94 predicted proteins | sample MGYA00580234_ERZ1673704 | MGnify/ENA primary metagenome ERZ1673704 (study PRJEB41218, sample SAMN15661757) | gut metagenome | host: Homo sapiens | place: Canada: London | collected 2015-08-20/2019-03-30 | study: EMG produced TPA metagenomics assembly of...
GATATCACGTTGCTTATTTACGCCTCATTTTATCTGAGTCAGAATCCTGTGTGACCGGGGCAGAAATGACAAAAAAGAACAGCAACAGAGGATACGCTGCGGTATTACTCTCTGTTGCTGATAGGATAATCATTTTTGCCTTTTACAGGATAATAGGGTGTGCCCTGTGATAAAATTTTTTACTCAAACTCAATAACACGGAGTCCTTCATAGGTACATTCATTACTTTTTCTTATAATTTCATAGCACATTTTTGTTTTTATTTCCTTTATTTTTTCTATTACATATTTTGCGAACATCAAAATAACATCACAAAACAATTTATTTTTTCTATTACATATTTTCTTCATATTATATCACTCTTCTTCCGGATGCACAATCTCAATTACGTCTCCAATACCACAATTAAGCGCCTCACAGATCTTGCAGATAATCTCTGTGCTTACATGGCCATTCTTTCCCAGTTTCGCCAAAGTAGTATTGCTTATTCCTGCCAGCTCCTTCAGATCCATTTTCTTCATATTCTTATCTATCAAAGTCTTCCACAAAGGATTGTATGAAATCATAACCATTCCTCCTTGTCTTCTTTTTTCTTATTATAGTTTATTTTTCCGCTTTTGTCAATTTTATTTCTTTATTTGCAGAAATATTTTCCGAAAAAGTATTGACGTACAGTGTACATATGTTAATATACAACCATAAAAACAAGAACATACATTCGGTAGACGGCGAATGTAAAATCAAGGAGGAACATGATATGTCAGAACTTTTAAAAAACCAGAAATTCGGAGTTGAAGTAGAATTCACAGGAATCACCAGAGAGATGGCTGCAAATGCAGTAAAGGAAGTTGTCGGAGGAACTATTTCCGGTCCGAGAAGTGACGGTTACCACACAAGAGTAATCAAGGATTCTCACAGAAGACAATGGAAAGTCATGAGAGACAGTTCCATTACACCAAAAATGAATGTCGGATCTGCAAGTCCAGATGAGTACAGAGTTGAATTTGTTACTCCTCCTCTTAAATATGAAGACATCGAAACTTTACAGAACATCATCCGGAAGTTCAAAGAGATCGGCGGAGTACCTCATAGCAGTTGTGGTATTCACATTCACATCGACGGAGCGAACCACACAGCAACATCACTTCGCAGAATGGTAAACTTTATGCTCTCCCGGCAGGAAATTATATACGAAGCACTGAACATCGGAGCAAGAAAGGACCGCTGGTGTAAGCCGATCTGCAAAAGTCTTTACGATACCATGAAAAAAGAATCAGATCTTACAAAAGATAAGGCAGAGCAAATTTGGTATAGTGAGGCAAACGATCACTATTGGGGCGGTGTAAATCACAATCATTACAACGAAACAAGATACCACGCGCTTAATCTTCATAGCTTTTTCTCAAAAGGAACCGTAGAATTCAGACTTTTCAACAGTACATTACACGCTGGCCGGATCAAAGCATATATCCAGTTTTGTCTCGCCATGTCCGCATGGGCAATAGAGTCCGATGACAAAATTGTATTCAGAAGCGTTTCTGGATACTCTGCAGATAAGAAAGTAACTTTGATGTACCACATCTTAACAAATCGTCTCGGATTATATGGGGATGAGTTTAAAACATGCAGGCTTCACATGATGAAGCAGCTCAAAGAAAATGCCGCATCAGTGGCAGCTTAATATAGGAGGTATTTGTTATGAAATTATATGTTGCTTATGGAAGTAATTTGAATAAAGAACAGATGAGACACAGATGTCCAGATGCAAAGCCGGTATATACCGGCTATCTGGATAATTGGGAATTGATATACAGAGGGAGCAAGACAGGATCATACGCCACCATACGCAGAAAGAAAGGATACCGAGTGCCGGTTGCCGTGTGGAGAATCAGCGAAACAGACGAAAGAAATCTTGACATATATGAGGGATATCCAAGATTTTATTACAAACAGAACGTCTATGTAACCCTACAGGACGGTTCCAGAGTAAAGGCAATGGTTTATATTTTGTTTAATGGAGCAAAGCCAGGAAGGCCAAGTGAGAGGTATATTGATACCGTTTATCAAGGGTATAGCGACTTCAAATTGAACTACGGATTTCTCATGGATTCACTACTTACAAATAAAGAGGAACTGAAAAAAGAGAGGGGATAATCCTCTCTTTTTCAGATCTCTCAGCCGTTGCAGCGGCTTTTTCCTTGGACGGCTTTCAAGTTTCCCCGTCTGGTGTGAGTGATGTTAGATTCCCTGTTCGGTATCCGCACAATCAATTCATCCAGCTCGCAGTCGAGCGCCTCGCATATCAGATCAAGATGCTCCAGGTTTACCCGTTCAGCAAGCTCGTGGTACAATTCGTTAATAGTGTTTGGGCGTATTCCGGTCGCTCGCGCCAGATCTGCTTGTGTCAGTCTCAGCTCTCCAAGCTTTTTCGACAGTAAAATCTTTATCATTCGCCATTGCTCCTTCCGTTTTAACTTACCATATAATGGTAATTTAAGACGGGAATTGTTAGATTATATCGTTTTGTGTTATACTGATAAGAAATTCGGGGGATTTTTCTATAGAAAGAAACGAAAGATTTCAAGGTTGACTTTTTAAAAGATATGGCATATTATATTTATAGCTAAGGAATGCGGTAAAATTCCATAGGGTAAAACGAAAACCTCCAGAGTGCCAGCTCTGGAGGTTTTCTTGCTCGTTACGGTGAGCCAATCCGTTTAGGCTGTCGCTGCCTATTTATCTCCGTCCAGCCATTTGCATATGTAGTAGCTAACTACACCTGCTATAACAGAGATAAGAAATGCGGTAAAAATTTCTTCCACAGGGCACCACCTCCTTTCTGCTGGAGGTTCGGCAGCAAAAATATAATATCACATCATTTTGATGCTTTCCACAACTTTCTCAACAAAAATCCCTCTACATCGTGAATTTCCGACAGAGAGGTATCTTTGTAATCTTTTACAGTCTCTTTGTGTGTTCCAGAGCAATCCATCCAGCTCCACTCTTTAAGCGTCCCCAGGTATATCCGCCAGCACTCTTCGTCTCAACAATAGTGTAAACGCCTTTCGGGCAGAACCCATTATTTCCATAATTCGTACCAGGACCTTTTCGAATATACAGATCAGAGATGCTGACCTGTACTTGGAAACTTCCGGAAGATTCCGCTGTGTTTCCGCCAGATGATGACGCTCCTCTGTAAGCACAGTAATCTTTATCTACGTTAATCCAGCCTGCTCCACTCTTCAATTTTCCCCATGAGCCATTCTGGATTTCAGTAATTGTGTAAGTTCCTTTATCTGTAATGACGCCATTAATATCGTAGTTTGTCCCTGGTCCTTTGCGGATGTTGAGGTCTCCAACATTAACTTTGTACATACCAGTCTTATAATTTCCTGATCCACCGCTTGTGTTTCCGCCACCAGTTGTTCCTCCTCCGGAACTTCCGTTCAACTGTGCTGTTACACGGTTTGCTACATCTCCCAGTCTTGAGTACAGCCAGTCCCCAGGGCAGGACTTATTTGCAAACCAACGGTGAACAGTAAGAACCATTTCGTTTGATTTTGGGCTGTAGTTCAGTGATTTGTTTTTGTCTGCAAACCAGATCAATTTTGTCTTTCCATTACGCTTGCAAATATCAATGCACAGCTGAATCAGCTTTTCATATACGGCATTCGTCATTGAATATGGTTCCGACATATCTGACGCACACTCAATTGTTACAGCACGCTGGTCGTTTGCATTGCTTGAGCTGCACCAGCTTCTATTCGCTTCATCTACGATCAGGCATACTCTTCCATCTTTACCAATTCCATAATTACAACTTGCCTGAACACTCGGACTTGTAAAGCATCCTCCGATTCCTTCTGCAGAGAGTTGTCCAACAACGCAATGAGGTGTGATCCTGTCGATTGAATGTGTTCTCGAACCACTGTGATTAGGACTTTTTACCACGCAATTTACTAATGAACTATTACTCATGTCATGTTCCTCCTTATCATACTTTGTTAAATTCCATCTCTCAATCAGGCTGCACAACTTGTCCACATAAGAAATATCGGTTGCATAATTGCCAGCCTTGATCAATTCTGCCGCTTTTCTATAATTCTTCTCTCCGGAAAGTCCTGCATACCTAAGACTATTTCCGTTCAGAGCTCCATTGAGATAGCAAGAATGATCTTTGATGCTATCCAAAATATCAGGATATTTACGGAAATCTGCCGTAATTATATATTCCGTGCCGTCTGTATTTTGCTCTTTCGTCGGTTTAGTATATTTACTTACTCCATCCCACACAGATTCCCATGTATTCCCAGAAAGAATGCATTTCATACCAAAAAGATTATTAGCATTTTCAGCAAGTTCTGTGGTTCCATATCCTGATTCCAGGCATGCTTGAGCAACTGTGATAGATGCCAATATACCGCTTTCCATCATATCTTCTGTAGCAAGCGGGCCTATTTTTTCAACAAATTCTTTCTCAGTCATTTTTTCTCCTGTCTATAAAATGCATGAAATCATCTCTTTTTACATCGCTATTCTGTATTCTTGTCATCGAAGCAGGAACAAGTTCCTGTATGAACTTCGACTTTGCACTCCCCAGCAGCTCTTTCCACTTTTATCGGACCTTCGTACTCATACAGAATCTCTTCATCCAAATAAATAGTGACTTTCCCGAACTGTTCCTTCGGTATATTGATCACAAGCGGTGTGGGGGACGTTTCTATTTCAGGTTCCTCTTTTGTTTCTTTCGGATGATTCTCCGGCAACGCAATAACCGCAACTGCAGTTGCGAAAATCAAAATAACAGCTGCGGCCAGAATCGAAAGAAGAGCCTTTTTAATTTTTTTCATCGTAACACCTTCCAAAAATGCCCCGGACAAATGCCGGGGCTCATTTTAATTATTCTGATTTTCCTGAGAACCATTAACCTTTCCGTCATCCAGAAGATCTTTCACTCCAATAAACCACTTCTGAATGACTTTCTTCAGTGCATTTTCAGGAATAAGTACCTGTAACCACTTAGGCAAAAGTCCTCTCGCCTGCTGAATAACCCACTCAAATTTTTGTTTTCCAGCGCCGGATTCATTATACATGTGCTCAGCTTTCAGGATCAGCTGATATACATCTGCGCGGATTCCGTCTAAGCCTTTAGTCTTCATGTACTGAATCGCAATGACAATAGTTACAACAACAAGCACCAGAATGACCAGAATCAGGATTGGTAATGGTACCTGTTTCAAAAAGTTTAATAATTCCATAAAAAATCCTCCTTAATCTTTCATTAAATTGCTCTGCTTGCATACAGTTCTGCGATCGCATCCGTGTCATCCATCTGTATTACACGGAGTTTTACCATGTCCGGTTGAACCTCTGTGTGCATCTGACCATTTCCTCCGGCCTCCTCGTAATCTCCGAATATGTTCCAAAATGAATCCGACTCCATTTTTGTCCAAGCCTGGAGCGGATTTTTTTTCTTATCAGTGAAATACTTATGGGACTGAAGAAGTTTCGCATAAGCCTTATTGAGTTCTCGTTTTCTATTTGATTCCTCAATTCGCTCAAGACGTTTTACGCACTCTTTTTGATTATCGCTAAGAGATTGTATTTTTTCCAAAAACTCTGCTTGGATATCTATGCTCTGCTGTCTCCATTCCGGATAACGGTCAATCTGTTCCAATGCTTTTTGCAGCATTTCTTCTTTTTCTTCGTACAGCTCATATGCACTTTTGATCTTTTTATAGACTTTACGAATCACAGTTTTGTATATAAAAAGAGTGGCTCCTCCAATGAGAAACCACTTGTATATACTCAATCCGAATAGTGTATATGAGCCAAATAATTCTAAAAAAGCATCCATCTTTTATCTCTCCCATATTTGATGTGTTGCTGGGTGCGGTCTGTCTCTCGGATTGTTCATAGCAATCCCTCCCATTAAAAAAAGAGCCTGTTCAGCTCTTTAAAGGTCTCCCTGTTTCATTTCTTCATATTGACTTAATGCCTCTTTCGCAAGATTTTCATCCTCAATATCCTGCGGGGTTTCTTCTTGGAAAAATCCATACAGGCTTTTGATATGACAGAGTTCGTTCGCCTGCTTCCTAACAATCTGCGTCAGACGGTATATAACTTCTTCCTGCTTTTCAGCAAGGTCCATATATGTGTTTAAAATTTCAAGGAGATCGGTATCGTGTTCTTGCATTACTGCATCCTCCAAATATAATGTGGTTTTTCTTCCCCGAAAATCCAGTATCTCAGATAATCATCAAGGATAATCGCCGGAGCCGATAGTACATACCACAGCAAAGTAAATGGTAAGCAGATCTGGCCAAGGATATTAAGCGGAATATTGCTGTAGTCCCATATTCCAAGACCGAGCCACACATTCAGAATCAAGCCACTTGTAAATTCTACGGCAGTTATGATTATGCTGCATATGAACATCTGTTTCCATATTACAGTATCCCATTTAAGCACTTCATTGAGCAGACCACATAGAACAAAGCATACACCTCCTACTCCGATCATGGTCCAATGGCTGTATCCTCTCCAAAGTGTTTCAATGCAGAAATAAATAAGACCTCCTACGATGAACAGGAAGAGATACTTTAATAGCGCCTTCATGCTATGCTCCCATCTGGCTCAAATAGTCGGACAGTACCTCTGACTGATACTCCTCCGGAATATCTATGCCATAATAAAGTCCTGCCATTTCCGAAGCCTTTGTTAAATTGTCAAGCCAGACGAACAGGCTGTTGCAGTAGGTGGTGTTGTATGTAACAAACGCCATGGAAGTAGCAATGATTTTCTGCATATCTGCTGCCTCGTAGTAAACACATGGTTTTGTACCTGTTTCATCCGCATCTCTATGGTATGCGCATTTCTCAGCACCAGCAGAAAGCTCTGCCTGTTTTCCGAAAAGGTTTGTCTGATCAGTGCTGGTAAGAGAGAAATGCTCAACTCCGGTGCTCAGTTCTACATCTACACCATCATAAATAGTGTGTTCACAGGCAGCTGAAATAGCGCTTCTAACAGCAGAGCGATAATTCTCTTTTGCAAGGAAATCTGCGTTTGCTCCATCTTCAAGATCTTTCAGATTTTCAAACCAGAAATCCGAATCGGCCTCAATCTCGGATTCCGGAGCAATCTCTGCAGAAGAAATTTTACAATAAATCTCATCAGCCTCATATCCTCCCGGTCCTTCATCGGTTTCCGGTAACTCAACCTCATTTGATCGAATCCAGATGTCCGCCGATCCGTCCGGCAGAATAACATAGGTAATTCTTCCCTGTGGAACAGGGCTGTTCGTTTTATGCATATAACGTCCTCCATTTCTGATAATACTTATCGCAAGTATATGGCTTTCCTTTTTCGCTTCTACTCACAATATCACTTGCGATACCAATAATTTCTTTCCACATAACAGCTGACTGGAACTGAAAAGAATCCGTATTTTTAATCCATCCATGGTACGCAAGGAGGGACATGGCATAATGTTTCGACACAGTCCTCCTATTTTTAATTTTCTTTATAAGTTTAGAGAATTTTCTTCTCCCTCTTAGGAAAATGCTGTCACGAACAATAACCTTTACACGCTTCAACCTCTTCTTTGTTCCGTCATATATGCGGTAAAATGCCTCCATGCCGCAGAACACAAACCCCATAAAATCGAGATTTCTGCCCTTTGTTTTTCCTTGGTTCGTTTTATAGCTTACCAAGAATTTCTGCCATGTAGGCTTTATTACGAGGCCCAGGAAATCCCTTGTGAATGCCACAATCATTTCCATTGCTTTGTGCATATGCTTCTTGTTTCCTCCGAACACCACGATGTCATCCATATAAATCATGACATGAGAAACGAGCCTCGTTAATTTCTCTTTTCCTCGGCGAACGGTTTTTTCAAATAGCTTTTCATTGATATAGTGATACAGGTATGACATATAATAGTTGCAAAGATCTTTTGACACCGGGGAACCGATGAGAATACCTTTTCCCAGGCAGTCATTGCGGCCAAGCAGCTCATTTGCATAGTCATACAAATAAATAATCGTATCGAAAAGATACAGAAGCATATCAGACTTTCGGAGATCTCTATGTAACAGAGCCTTCAGTTTATCGTGAGGCATACTCGGATAACACTTCTGGACGTCCGCTTTTCCGCAATACTTCGTTCCTTCCGGATCCGAAGAAATCCATCGTTTTATGTGCTTCTTTCCATAAGACTGCCCCCTGCCTTTTATGGAGGCTACCTGGTACTCACCTATCTTTGCCTCAAACATCTCTTTTGTCGCATCCCGTATAATCGTTTCATACAGCTGGAATATCAGCTTTTCTATCCCCAATTCCCGTTTCTTTCCACTCAATCCATCCACAATTTCCACATACTTTACAAGTGGTTCATTCGGAGTGACCAAGAGGATGTGATCAACAACGGTCCTGTTCCGGATGTTTTTGGAAATGTCTGCAGCTATACATTTAATAGTATCTTCCACAAACTCCTTGGAATCATTGATACGTTTTCTTGATTTCGTGTTACTGATTCCATTGTAATATGCGAATAATTTCGCCACATTACTCTTATCCAGCCTATCAAGGAGGAATTCGCTGATGCTTTCCTTTACAAAAGCAACGTCTGATACATCCTTTCTTTTGCAATACGTTTTCACAACCAGTCCTCTTTCTTTCTGTATTCAAGGGATTTCGGTTTTACTACTAACCCCCATCCATGCCCTATTCGTCATGGAGCCGGCTGCCAGGTGTCTGACAGCCGATGCTGGTTCAAGAATTTTAGGCATTCCGCCTAAGCCTGTATAGGGCCGCTTCAAGAGCGGCGAAACACACTACGAAAATGCAATCCATTCCAGAAATACGGGCGGCATGGTTCCAGTTCGCGTTGGACAGGGCGTTGTTCAAGTTCGCGTAGAAGCGGCCGGCGTTAGTCCCGTTGTTCAAGTTGCCGCCAGAAAACCAAGCCACTTGTAGTGTGAGTCCTTATTATATTGTTATAAATATCTGAGGGGAGATCCCCTCTTGCTTCGCAATTCACCCCCTACGCTGTCGCCTTTTGGGCGCAGCGTCCAGAAGCAGAAAGACGGGCGGCATGGTACCAGTACGCGGTGGACAGGGCGTTGCCCACGCTCGCGGAGAAGCGGCCGGCGGTAGCCCCGTTGGTCAAGGTGCCGCCAGAAAACCAAGCCCTTGTCGCATCCGCAGCTTGATCAAGCTTCTCTGTGTACTGTCCATCCGCATATCCTGTCGAACTTGTCGCATTTACTTCCACCCCGTGACGAACACACGGATTATCAGGATCATATCCGAGTTTACTGATATATTTATATGACTGCTGCGTATCAGCAACAGAATATCCAACAGCCTTATAATCACTTGTAACTGATGTTGCCAGTTTTGTGCAATCATAACAAATATAAGGAATCATCACATGGTTCGTAATCTTCATGATTACATTTGAGATGGTTTCCCATAATCCAATGGAGGATTCAACACCAAACAGTACATACGGAAATTTTCCGTTTGTATTGCTTACAGGAGATCCGCAGGATGCCAGAACATTGTCGCAAGCACCGGTCATCCAAGGCATTGTGCTGATATAGGTCGGACAAGGAACATCATCTACCACAGTTGGTGCTGTAGAGAATTTCTGTCCTCCGTTATCGATGTTTACAATACTGTTTTCTCCATCGTAATCTTCAATGGATACGATCTTCACACGATTTGCCTTTGCGTGCATACCTTCGACTCCACGGTCAATATAAGGAGTCCCACCTGATAATGACGTTGCATTTCCAACAGAAACAACCGATCCAATAACCAGAGTTGCCGCCTGTGCTTTTGAAATGATGATTCTCTCAACATTTGATTCCTGTATGGTCGCTGCATACTGATAATAATAGGAAGTACATCCTGCCATTACAGACTGTGAATTTCTTGTAGCAAAGGCGACCAGGAAAAGGTTGTCCATGTGTGATTTGTCCTGCGCAGTAGTTCCACAATACTGAGTTCCCTTATTGTGGAATCTCGTGATCATTCCATTGTGGCTCTGATTGTGTGCTGCATTTCTTCCTGTAATGGAAGACGCCACTCCGTCATCATTATCTGCAGCCATGTATTTAGCCATGGCCACAAACGGTCGAACTGTTCCATCCGGTCTGATTGCCGCTCCTTCCGGGAAAGAACCGGGAAATTTCTCATCAGAGATTACCAGATTTTCTCCGTTTGCGTCGATGCTCAACTCAATCCACTGCGTCAGGAACAGAATATACACATCATAGTCTTCTCTGGAGAATTCATTGTCAATTCCTTTGATGTACTGAACTACGAATTCACCATCCGTTCCCACAGATCCGTTTACTTCAAGACCGCAAAAAACAGACTCTCCCTCGAAATCATTTCGATTCCTTACGGTGTCCGTTGATGGGATAGCCACTTTTCCAACCGCATCATACAGTCTGGTTCCTTCTGAAGCCGGGCTTACACTGTATGCGTTGAAATGAACTCCGTACCGTTTTCCGGTCCTTCTGAGATTCAGCAGGAAAAGCGCCTGCTCATTTTTGTTCTTAGCGAATATGCTGGCCGCATCTCTGAGAGCCACGTCATTTTGGAGAAGCTGATGGAATAAAGGATTGAATGTATCTGCATGTGCAGGATCCGTTGTCTCCAGCATCCGTAGCTGGTCATTGAATACAGCGCCACTTATATCAAAATTCGACATATTCTACCTCCTTATGATAATCTTCTATTACTTTTTGTGCTTAACAAGTTGCAAAATATCGAAATACGTTAGAAAGTATCTTCGCACTCGAATACAACTTCCATATCCGAATCCTTACCTTTCTTCATAAAGGCTTTCATGGCAACCATATCTCCGTCTGCATCATAAAGACCGATTTCAGAAATGTATGTATTTGCCAGTTCGCTTTCTGTGAGGGTGCATTTGTAGCGGATACAGGTATCAGACACTACTTCGTATCCATCTACTTCCTTTCTCAGCACCTCACTGTGCAGAGCATTCTGATCCGGAGAATGCGGTACAATCACATCAGAAGTATTCACTCCGCCGGTACCAAACGCCATTCCTACAATTTTGCTCAGCGGAGCAATTCCAGCCCTCGCCTGAAGCATTTTCTTTTTTGCTTTCGTGGTAACAGTTGTTCCTGCCATCACAATTCCTCCCTTCCAGAGTTAAGTTTTTTTGTTCCGTCCAGCATACATGCTCCATCAAGAAACATGGAATCGGCCGGGTTATACATCGTTACATTGAAGATCTCCTCATGTTCAATTACAGCTCTGTTTCTGATTCCGCTTATTTCCGGCGGAGAATCCTGATTCAGACAAATACTTCCGTCCAGAGTTTTTTCTCCGTCAAGTGTTATCGTGTAGTCAGTCCAAAGGAATTTTGCCCTTTGTACGTCTCTAAAATGACCTGTGTTCTGATTTATGATTGGAGATACTGTATGGATTGCCTTTCCATAAGAAAAGCTCTCCTCATGCGATATGGAATTGCGATAGGCAACACCAAAAAACGGAGACCTTACTGCATTCATAATGCAGCTGCCATCGAGCAGATACTTGCCGTCAAGACATAAATCCCACCACGATACAGAGGCCCGGTAAAATGCTTTCGCAGAAATATTTCCATACTCTCCAATACCGATCAGGCGGTTTCTTACCACATCACTCCTGAAGATCTCCGTATTTTTCGCAATAATGGAAAAATAAGGTATAAAAAACGGCGGGTGCCTTGCGTCAAGCAGGATACTTCCGTCAAGAAGTTCCCGCCCGTCCAAGCAGGCGTCCCACCATGTAAAGTTTGTACGGATGATGTTTTTCCAGAAAAACTTTTCATCCAAAATAAATTTTGCAATCCTCACACGCAATTCATAGAACGTATGCGACTGCTTAACTTCATCCAATTTCTCTACTGCTTTTCCGAGGCTGAATTCTCCTTCTCCTTCCAGATAAACAATAAACATATTCGGATGGCTGATTTTACTGCCAGGTTCGTTTATATCAACGACATCAACGGTACATCCAAGAATACCGCTTATGATTTTCTCCATTCTCCATGGACTCATCGGTGCCTTTAAATCTCTCTTCTCCAGGATAATTTTCCGTCTTTCATCAGGAGAAAGGTTTTCCCTGATCGGCAGCCCGGACTTTTCCTCATGGTACCGTAGTCCCCATGTGGCTGTTTCGACAAATGCTTGCAAAGGCAGCTCATCAATGATTGCTCTCGCATCACCCATCTCTTCGCCCATGACCTGGAATATCCATTTCCCGACATAAGAATTATCATAAAATCCATTGCCGGTAATATAGCTGAGCATCTTTTTTGCTGTTTCAGAAGTTGGAAACTGTTCAAGATTCATAAACATTCCCCCTTAACTGAAATTCGTGTCGCCAGTTGCAGCATACTCTTCTTTTCCGAGAACGATATTTTCCTCTTTCTCATTCATAAGGAATGTGTCAAAGTCTGATACTCCCGGAATGTCTGTGATGAGTGCCCGGACCTGATTGTATATCAATATTCCATCTTTCTTCGCATCGATATACTCCTGAGCGACAAGTTCTTTGAACTCTTTCGAGATCTGCTCAATATCCGTGGTCTCATCATAAGCAAGACCTGTGCAGGTATATGAAATTGTCTTTGTTTCAGCAGCTTCTACAATCAGCTTTGCACAACCGGTCGGAAGGATCCTTTTACTCCTGTCATTCGGAGATACGATATGGTCATAGACCGCCTGAACAAGAACCTTGTTGGCCGGCGATCCATTTGAATCCACGAGGACAAGTTTTACTACACCCGGATTCTCTTCATTTGCAGGAATAACGATACAGTCTCCAATTCCAGTGACCTCTTTCGCCCACCGTTCATAATCATTGTCATTTCCGATGAACGAAGCTCCTTCTGCTTTGTATTCCATATCGATACGTTCCCACAATGCCTCATCACTTTCTTCGTCTGTTCCGCTAGAAATCCAATCTTCGTTTTCTACTTTTGATAGACCTTTGATAGTGGTAAGCGAAAAAGTAACGGTTTTTGCCTTTGTATTCGATTCCTTACCAGGATTCACAGCAGTAACAGGTACCTTTACAGTGCCTCCATCCGGAATGATTACCGTATGATCTGCTGCATATTCAAGAGAAGGACTGTCATCTGTGGATGCTGTACAAAATATAGAGCCCTCCATGATAACAGTTCCTGCCTCTCCGGTAACGGTAACTTCTCCGCTGGCATAACCAGGCGGTTTCCTCTGCACTCCGGCAACCGAGGCGTGAAGATCCAGCCATTCTCCCCATGCGAACTGGGGAAACATGAGCATAAGCGTTCGGACCAGATGGAACTGAATCAGCTCCGATTTTTCAATCGCCGTAGGCATTGTAAAATCATAAGGGAAACCACCGGGCATATCATCTATGCCTTCAGGAAGAGCATTCATCATTCTGCTTTGAATTTCCTCCGGCGTGTTATTGTCAATAAACTCCGGCGGTGTGAATTCCATTCCCACTCTCATCACCTCCTATATAGTTACCTGAAATTCTTCATTTTCTATGCCTTTTACAATAAAGGAACAGCTGACATTGTCTCCGTTCCATTCAAAAGTAAAACCTCGAACATATTCTGTCCTGGGATTTACCATAAGGGCTTCGGTTATGGTCCTTTCCAAAGCCGACTGCACCGCCTCCTCATCCGGCTCATTCAAAGCCTCGTCAAGTTCGGTGCCTATTTCATCCGGATATGCAAGGCAGGCATATCTCTGTGTGAGAGCCATTTTACAGCACCACACTTTGTAACCTTCCATACCGTTGCAGGTTTCCATTCGGTTTTTACCGTCCAGTATGAAATCTCCTTTTTCCACATCCCATGCAACCGTATATCGATACTGATTGTCGCGTTCTTCACTTTCCTGTATGAATTCTGGAGATTCTTCTACCGGGAATAAAGCATTTTCAGACGCCATAAATACCACCTCCACTAAAGCGAACTTGCAGATACTATGACGTCCACAACAACCGCTTCACTCTGTATCCATGCCACAAGCACTCTGTCTCCCGGTTTCAACTTTGGGACCTGAATGGAATGCGAATGACTTCCATCTCCGTATTCATGCCCTCCATGAGATCCTCCAGAAGTGCCAAGGGACATTCCGCATATATGTCTACAGACTGTGTAGTCTTTTTTCGGAATCTTTACAGGGAAAGTGTTTGTTGTAAGGCTGTAATCAGAATTGATCGAGCCAAAATCAAGAGGCAGAGGCACCTTTGATTCATTTTTCATACGTTCACTTAACGTCCTGGCAAGCTTATTCGCTCCGGCGTGATTATCAAACGCCATATAAAACACCTCCTCTAATCAAAACTTCCTTCATCTACCCAGCCCCAAACATGCGTCTGTCCCCAGTTTTCTGTCACAAGATGCCATGGGTGCGCTTTTCCGGAACCGTTTTTAATAGTGATCTTAGCCTTTCCAGGTCCTACGCTGTATCCCTGAGAACCAGGATAAGAAGAAACATAATGCTTTCCTCCATGAAAATTCACAATATCGCCGACATTATAGTTTTTCTTCGGAGCAGCTGTCTTCTTCTCGTATTCCGGATAAGGAACACGCAGATCGAGCGTCATAATCTTGTTATCTGCATCATGCCGGATTCCGATCACATAATAGTAACCATCTACTGTTCCGGCCGTAACATGAACAAGATCTCCTTTCCGTGTCCACGGAATATCCGGTGCCTGTACGGTAATCTCTTCCTGAACCTCTCCTTTGTCATCCAATATTTCCTGAGCAGAAAACTTTGCATCTTCAAGGCTGTCATCTTTTCCTCTTGTTACAATTTTCTGACGAACGCCATATTTTGTTTTGCCGTTCATCGTTGCCTCAACACTACTTCTTCCGTCATCATCTTCCTGGCCGATAATCTTTACCCTGGTAATCATTCCCTCAGTGCTTCTTTTATGGGATATTGTTTTTGTGTTCTCTGCCTCAAAATGATAGACCACCTTATTGTTGGCATATGGAACCACATACACTTTACCGCCTCGATCCTGAACCACACATTTTGTTCCGCCCTTTTTATACGCATCATCCAGAATATCCAGAATCACATCTGCAAGACTTTCTGATTTGTAAGCGAGCTTTGCATGGGTTTCATTCGGACCGCTGTAAGAACCGAGAGGAATCTCCCAGTTGTCGAAGATCTTCGTAATCGCCGACTTTGTTCCGATTCCGGAAGAATAATATATGTTGTCTTGGCTTTCCTGCAAATTATACAGGTTGTCATAGCATTTCACATCAAACCGGTCACTGTCTGAAGAATAACTCGGTTTCCAGGTTGTGATATACCCCCTGGCAACCTCTTCATCTTTTTTTCCATCCGTAGCAAATATTCCGACAAGACATCCGAGCTTTGCTATCGAAGACAGCAGACCTTGTGTGGACTTCTCATTCCTCGTGGTAAAGGAGATTCGGGTGGACAGTTCTTTTTCTCCCTGTTCCCACCCCAAATCATCCACATAATCTTTGATGTTATATTGCTTTCCTTTTTCATCCATTATCACCAGGCGGTACTGAACGTTTGCAATATCAATCATTCCAGCACCTCCTTAGTTCGGAATGGTAAGTACGGTTCCCGGATAAATCCAATGTCCGCAGTCACTTCCCCGCCCTCCACGGTACCTGTTCGCCGTAGATTCAATGACGGATTTGTTTGCATCGTAGATCTTCTTCCAGTTAGAACCGCTGCCACCGTAATATTTTCTGGCAATGGACCAAAGGTTGTCTCCCGATTTTACGGTATAGGTACCTTTGTTTGCAGGCGCCGCCGGAGCAGGTCTGGTATTCGTTTTCTTTACAAATTTGACAATCTTTAACTCATCAGTGGTATAGATCTTCAGATACTTATACCGGATGAACTCAATCTTGTACTCTTTGTTTCCAAATCCTCCTACTTCCTCACAGGTAAAGGAACTGATCGTAACATCGATATTGATATTCGTTCCAGTCACCATAAGCCTGAGTACGGTACCCTTTTCCTGCCAGTTTTGTAACGTTTTTTCGCATTCAGAAGGTTTTACCCACGTTTTCACAATAGATTCCTTCTTCTTTGCTTCACCAAAAAAGACACCTTCCCACGAAATCGTAGTTGGTGTCATCCCTTTTGGAATTTTAATAGTCCCCATTGATAGAATGTCAAAGGACTGATAATTTGTTGAGTTTTTCACTCTGATACGTTCTGGGAGGCTAGGAAATGTAAACCTTCTGCCTCCACTTCCCGTTTCGGTAAGATAAATGTCCATTCCATGCCTCCTTATGCGTTCACTGGCATATTTGAGAATACTTCTCCGAGGCGGTCTGCCAGCTCTCCGCCCAGATCATCGGCCAACTCCTTAAAGTGGCTCTTTATGATTCTCATAATATCCTCATCGCTCTGTCCACCGCCGCCCGAAATTACAAACTGCGGATTCACATTCACATTGAGTTTTACTTCTTTTGTTCCGCTTTCGCCTTCATGCCGAACACTTGTCGGAATCGGTTCAGAAGTATCGCTGTCCTCTTCCGAAATGGCCTGTATTGCATTTTGCGCAGTGTAATCATAGTAAGTAGCTGCAGATGCAGGATTTCCTATCAGGCCGCCTTCCGCGTGCTGTGGGATGCCAAGCATCTGTCCAGCTCTTTGCCATAACTCAATACCACGATTTCTTCGTTTTGCCCCAACAGGAATAACAAACTCTGGTCCATCCTCACCGATCCATGATAATTCCGGTCCATTTACGAATCCACCGTCTGCATGTACTGACGCAGAAACCGTTGCTGTTCCAGTTCCGCCACCGCTGAAGCTGATAGTGGCCGTCGGATTTGCAAGCTGATAGTTTACTGTGATCGTAACCGTTGTTGTGGTTGTAAAACCTGCGGCGAAAGCACTGTTTATCGCAGCTCCAACATCACTGTAAAGCGTAGAAATAGCACCTTGGATAGTTCCCATGGTTGCTGTGATAGCATTTGATATTCCAGTTCCGACCGCCGATGTAACTCCAGAGTAATCAAGTCCCTGTACGGATCCTGCGATACTACTCTGCAGGGCAGTTGCGAACCCTGTTGTATCTATACTTTCTGCCGATGACAATGCTGCTGAAAGGCTTGTGTTCAAGCTGGATGCCGCCTCAGTCAAATCCACTCCCTCTATCGAAGAAGTGATAGAACTTTGTATGCTTTCCTGAAGTCCAGAACCTGACTCTGACATATCGAGTGAAGCCATTGATTCTCCGAGCTTTGTGTTCAGCGTTGTTCCAGCTCCGGAAAGGTCCACATTTTCAAGAGACGTCAGCAGAGAAGTCTGTAAACTGTCCTGCAATCCTGCTCCGGATTCAGACATATCCAGCCCATTCATACTTTCATTGACTTTTCCCATAAGGGTTTCTCCGGCACCAGACAGATCAACATTCTCAATAGATGAATTCACCATACTGTTTACACTGTCGCTCATGTCTATATCGGTTCCGGAAAGTGCAGAGCTCATCTGGTCAGGGAGAGAAGCTGCAACCTGGCTCATTAACTCGGTGATAGCGGACTGCGTTTCCGCAGAAAGTCCATCAAGGTCAAGCCATTGTGAAGCTGTAGAAACATCCCAGTTCTCCACATCAACTCCTGCCGCCATAGCATTGTGCATTGCGGTTCCGAGCTTTTCAGCTACCGTTCCTTCTATATCCGGTAAGATTCCGTCCAGTTCACTTCCGAAAGCATCAGCTATCGACTGCAATTCAAAACTCTCTACCCTCACGGACAGGTCAGTTATCTTTGCCTGATACCCTTCTGTAAGAGCCTGTAACTGTGCATCGAACTGCTCCTGATTTATAGCACCGCTCTGTAGCTGCAGATTAAGGTTTGTAAGAGAAACTTCCAAAGCATCGTCATAAGACTGAGCCGCCTCCTGAACGTTCGTCTGGATTTCAGCAACCAGATTTGCGAAAGAATCCGCATCGAGGGATGCACCGGAATATTTAATCTTCAGGCTCTGGAAACTTGCTTCGGTCTCCGCCTGGCTGATTTGATTGGTAATATCCGTAATCTGATTCTGTAAATTGGTAATCTCAGCCTGCTCATCCAGCGTAATAACTCCGTCTTCAAGAGCAACATTGACTTTTGCATGAAGATCTTTTCCAAGGCTTTCTATCTTGGACTGCATATCTGCATACATGGCATTCAATCCGGTAGTCATGTCGGTTTCATTCCCCGGCTCCACAAGCAGATCTATTGCGGCTTTCGCCTGATAGTGCTTGTCCTCCAGGTACTGCGATGCACTCGAGAGCATATTGTCAACGCCTGCGATATACTCAGATATTTCATTGTCATCAAACTTCATTCCGAGTGACGCTTTCCAATTCAGCTTATCCATTGTGCTTACTGAGCTCTGTAGATTCGCAAGAGAATTCTGTGCGTCACTGGCCGCACTTGAGAATTTCGTAAATGCCTGTTCCTGATCCCCGAAGACAATCTGCTTTGCAGCATCCTTAATTTCTTTTACGGATAATTTGATATTTCCAAAGCTGTCCTGCACTTTCTTAGACGCCGCCTCTTGCATCATAGAGGCAAACCTCTCTGCAGATACGGTTGTGTCATTGAATGCGTCTTTCAGCTTGGAATTCTCAAACCTGGAACCTTCCAGGGCATACTTTGATTTCTGCTCCATAAGCTCCGCTGCCAATGCTGCTTCTTCTGCGGCCTGCTTTGTCTCCTCGTAATCTTCTTTGACCTTATTTCCGCCGAACCAACCGGCAATACCACCGATTCCGGCACCAATTAAGCCTCCGACAACCGTTCCGAGTCCAGGAATAACGCTACCGATTGCAGCTCCTAAAGCCGCTCCGCCGGCAACACCACCAACTTTCAATCCGGCTGATGTTCCATAAGCCTTCTTTTCTGCTGCTTCATCGGATTTGATTGCATGATAAGCGTCAATTCCTCCGCTTATGAGTGTCGCTCCTCCGACAATTCCTCCTCCGGCCGCTGCTGCACCAGAAGCAATAAGTCCGGCTCCCGTAGTTGCTGTAGAACCGATTTTCAGACCAAACATACCGGCAGATGCTCCAAGACCTTTCAGTCCTGTTCCTGCCGCTGCAGATCCGATAATAGCACTTCCAAGTCCCAATCCTCCTTCTCCACTTCCGAATATCGTTTTTCCGAGTTTAACTCCTTTGATACCAGCCCCCAAAAGAGGTGTTGCAACTTTCGCAACAAGTGCTGCGGATAACCAGGAAGACAGATCTGCGTCACCGGTAAATATTTTTCCTGCATTTTTGAAGATTCCGGAAATAGCACCGCCGATAGCAGATTGAATCTCAGACGCATTGAATCCACTTACGAATCCACTTGCGAACTGCCGACCTATAGTTGCACCCTCATCAATCGTAGAACCCACGTCGATTCCGAGTAGCGTAAGGATTCCGGCCGATATTCCAGATCCAAGTCCTTTTCCAATATCTTCAGCTTTTAACATAATCTTTTGTTTTCCGGATGAATCCCACCATTCAGAAAACGGTTCGGCAATCAGCTTATCCCATCCGATTTTTATCTTTCCGAATAAGTCAGCGTCCTGCCATTCCTTCGTACCGGTAAATTCAGATATTTTTTCCTTTGTGTGGTCCACAAATTCATCGATCCTATCCATGGTAAGAAGGAGTGTATCTTCTATATCAGGCATTTTTTCTATCATCCAATCAAGGGCATCCATAAGATACGGCTTAAATCTCTCTCCGAGAGATATTTTTACACCGTCAAGAGCAGACTGGAATAAAGTCCATTTACCAGATAAGTTATCCAGCATGGTATCCGACATCTTCTTAGATGCTCCATCTGCATTTCCGATAGCTTCTGCCAATTTGTTGTAATCTTCCTCAGAAGCATTTACCAGAGCAAGAAGACCTGACATAGCCTCCTGTCCGGCCAGCTGAGATGCAATCTGCACCTTCTGTTCCTGAGTGAGCCCTGCAAAACTCTTTCTGAGATCTTTCATAACATCATTCAGAGGTCTCATACTTCCGTCTGCATTCGTAATGCTCAATCCGAGTTTTTCAATAGCTCCTGCTGCATCTTTCGGAGGATCTGCCAATCTCGTAAAGATAGAACGGAGTGCAGTACCTGCCTTTTCTCCTTTGATACCAGCATTTGCCATAAGTCCGATCGCCAGTGCCGTATCCTCAATGCTATATCCCATCGCACCCGCAACAGGAGCAACGTATTGGAACGTCTGTCCCATTTTAGATACATTAGTATTTGCATTTGCGGAGGCCTGCGCCAAGACGTCTGCAAAGTGTGTGGAATCGGATGCTTTCAGGTTGAAAGCGGTAAGTGCGTCAGTAACAATATCTGACGTGGTTCCGAGATCCTCTCCGCTGGCTGCTGCCAGGTTCATGATACCTTCGATACCACTCATCATGTCTGAGGCTTTCCATCCCGCCATAGCCATGTAGTTAAAGGCCTCCGCGCTCTGTGCCGCTGTAAACTTCGTGGTGGCACCCATTTGCTTTGCTTTTTCTGTAAGCTGTGTAAATTCTTCTCCGGTGGCTCCGGAAATAGCCTTTACCTGGCTCATAGCAGCTTCAAACTCTGCATACGTCTTTACGGTACTGGCAATACCCGCGCCAGCCGATATGGTAACTCCTGCGGCTACAAGCGGGCTTTTCAAGAGTCCAAACACTCTTTTCACAGGGGAAGTAACAAGGTCAACCGCCTTCAGCGTCACTCGCCAAGCCTTACTGCTCAGGCTCTTAACGTATGTAATCGCCTGCTTTACGGTAGGAGTGATTTTATCCTTTGCCTCAAGGAGTATCTGCCACTTCTGCTTTGTCACAGAACCGAGTGATTTTTCAAACCCGGAGGCTTTCTTCGAGACATTATCCATGCTTTTTCCGAGTGATTTTTCAAACCCAGAAGCACTTTTCGATGCACTGTCCATACTCTTCTGAGCATTTTTCGCCGCATTATCCAAGTCTTCCATCTTCGCCGTCACACTACCGAGCGCCGGATCAGTCTTATCCTGAGTTTCAATAGGGATCTCAATCTTTATGACCTTAGCCGCCATTTGCCGCACCTCCCTTCTCATCGTCTTCAAGGCGAACCATCATAGACGCAAACATAAACGCCCTTACTCCCGGTGTCTTGGAATAAACCTCATCCGGTGTTATTCCGGTCCGCTGGAAGATCTGATGTAAAAGCGTTACTTTACCGCCGGCGCGAATCAGTTTTTTGTAACATCTTCAAGATTGTTTTCCACTTCTTCGATATTCTCAGAATTGAATCCACTCATCTTATTGATTTCATCAATAATGCGGTCTTTTTCACCACCGAGCAGAACAGCCTCGATAACATCCAGAGCGGTTACGATCTGGTGGCCCTGAGCAATCAGCCCATTCCATACCTGCTTGTTGTCCCACAGCTTATCTCTGTCTTCCTCAACAGTCGCATGGTAAATGAGGGAAGAACGGAACTTCGCATTGTCAGTTTCCTCTGCGAATTTGACTCCGATCTGTTTGTTACGAACATACTTCGTATGTTTTTTACGGCTCTTGTTCGCCTCTTCCTCTCCGAGAGCGTGGATCCGGAATGAGAAGAACAGCTTTCCGCCTCTTACGATGTCAATCTGAGATACTTCCTCGGATTTATAAGCTGCAGCTGACAGCATTCCAGCGATAAAGTCATCTTCTTTCACTCTGAGCTGGTTCTTGGTTTCCTCTGCAGAGAAAGTTTCCTCTCTTACTTCTTCCTCAATGTTTTCTTCCGGTTTTCCGTTTACGCTTGTTAATTTCGCCATGATTCTTCCTCCTTAAAAATAATGGGGCGATTCTCTCGCCCCACCTGTAAACATATTGATTAAATGGAAAGTTCCTTCTGCAGATCCGGTTTTCCGTTTACGAAGAAACTCCAGTTACGTTTGATCACATCTCCGTTTGCTACGTTCTGAAGATCGATGTCTCCGGACGGGATACATTCTCTGTAAACCACGCGTTCCTCGGAACCGTTCAGACCGAGCAGTACGCCCTGGAATACAAACTGCGGTGTAACACCTGTTTTCATGGATTCCATTAAGGTCTTGAACATATCAATATCCTCAATGACGATCTCCGTTACAGTAATAGTGATTCCATAGGAATCGGACGTCTCATGTTCCTGCGGATCTCCAAGCGGGCGGTACTTAACATTGTTGTAAGTAGCCTTGGATGAAAATGTTTCCATGCTGGCAAGGAGAGTTCCATTTCCGTCATACAGGCCCGCATCTTTACCGGTACGGGCGTGGCGTGCATCAGATGATGCTCTTTCATTGATTGCCATTGTCTAATCCTCCTTCTTTATTCATCTGTTCTGCTGCTGAACTGGAATTTGTATGTCAGGTAAATGTGTTCGATAGAATCCTTGTCGATTACGGAAATATCGAAATATGCGTAATCTCCATCAGATGTATAGAGGGTATTCTCGGTAACAGTACCGGACACCAGTTTTCCTTCATTTACCATGGCATTAACGATACCCTGTAGCTGGCTTACAACCGTTGCTCTTCCGTTGGTATCGTTGTCCACTTTTCCGATCAGGCTGTCTGCCTGGTCATTGCAGCGAGTAATAAGCTCATATCTGGTCTTTGTTCTGCGGATTTTCTTCCATCCGTCATCCTGATTGTCAGACGGAGTTACCAGAGTGTTGATTGCACTGTCAATCCAGATCTGTCCCGTGGTGTTCGTGCTCAGTACGATACATCCCTTTTTCTCAGCATTGGTAATCTGAGTAGGAGTCAGCACATCCACAAGTTTTGTGAATCCACTGATTACAGAATGAGTAAGGGATTTATTGGAAGGACACGCAGCAATCAGACCGGCAATTCTGGCCGCAACCAGATAACCTTCCACTTTTTCTCCGGATTCTTCTACAGACGCATTGACAACGTAGTGCATCTTTTCACTGTTGAATCCGGCGGCGTGATCCATTCTGTCATCCAGAGAAACCGTATTTTTCTCAGCAACAATGGCAAGTCCGAGCTGTCCAGCATTGAAGATACGGTCAATGAAAGAAGCGAGGAGCAGGTGCACAGCAGTTTCCTCAGTATCCACGCAAGCCGTATTAAAGCGGTATGCTTCTGCCGCAGAAAATGCAGTGCTGTAATCTTCTGTTGATACCGTTGGATCTGTTCCAGGAGTAAATGCTGTAATTTCTGTTTCAGCAAGAACTCCTGTTGCACTGTCTAAGATCTCGCATGCAAAGTTCTGAGAATTTACGAAAGCTGCTGCCAGGTTCTTAACCTCGTCTTCCTCTTCTCCTGCGGCAAATTCAAACTTCTCGAATTCTTTTGTGCCGGCATAGATAATGCACTCCTTCAGAGAAGTATCAGAAAGTTTCTCTCTAACCTCGATAGAGAACGCCTTTGTTCCCGGATGCTTCGCTGTGATGGACAGTGCGTCCTTAGCCGGAGGCACATCGCCTGCGGTCTTCAGTTTTGTATTCGCAACAGTTCCGCCTTTTCCGACTCTACAACACAGGGCTTTCTTTACTCCTGCTGCCAGAACTTCACGAATGGCATCCGTTGTTCCTGCTGTACCGAATACTTTTTCGTATCCATCTCCAGGTGCGATCTCAACCACTTCGTTCAGTGGTCCGAAATCAGCTTTAAAGAAAACAGCCGTTGTACCGTCATCGGCACCGGCGAGCTGGTTTCCTCCTACTTTCTGAATATTGAAATAGGTTCCCGGGCGAATTTTGGTTTCGCCGATAATAAATGTTCCAGCCATTATTTGACCTCCTTCTGCAAGAATTTCTTTACTAATTCTTCCGTTTCTTTGATGGTCGCTTCTTTCTTACCGAAGTATTTGAGTGCAGCAACCACACACTCTTCCTTTGTGTTAAAGCGATGAGCCGCCTTTGCGAGCTCTTTCGCAGGATACAGAATGCCTTTAGGCTCTTTCTTTTCCGCAGTCTGCTGTGGAGCAGCTTTGGCCATAGGCTCTTTCTTTTCCGCCATTGCTTTCCCTCCTTACATAGTGATAATGCTTTCGATCGCATGCGGTTTTTCCTTGTATTTCAGGACTCCAAACCGCCCAGTTACATATAACTGCCCCTGTTTCAGGTAATCCGCCTGTTTGTCGATTTGAACCTCTGATATATTCATTGGTGAGTTATCCAGAAGGATAATTTTCTCGTCAACGGAGATTTTCTGCATGACTGCTGCCAGCATTTTCAGGTTCATTGCCTTATCAGGGCATAAAAGATGGACTGCCATTCTGCAGTCCATCCATGCAACAATATTCATGTTGTGTCCAGATGCCTTATCCATAGTGACAAGGCGACTGTAAAAGATCGGTGTAACGGATGCCTCGGCAAACTCTCCGACCGGATCCACGCCAAGCACAATCGAATCGGGGTATAGTTTTTTAATATACCTCGAAAGTGCGACAATCGGATCTGGATCCGTGGTCTCTTGAGCGGAGTATTCCATAATGTCAAAAGTAACATCCTGTCCGATAACATTCGTTCCTTCAATCGAAAAAGGATCTGTTCTCGCCCATGCAAAACTGTACGGTCCTCCGTCTTCCGGTGAAATAAGCAAATCCCTGAAGCAGGTTTTCACCAGTGATTCAATCTCTAAAATGACCATAGACGTGCGTTCCGTATAGATGGTGATAGTTAATGAGCCTACGCTTGAACGTTCCTCATTTGCCTGCATATCGAGGACGATATTGAGCCTTGGGTACTGCGTTTTCCCTTCCCATCCGTCCTGCTTATCATCCGGAGCCTCAGTATCGAAGACAGCCGGGCGTCCGGCGTATTTTGCAAGCAGTTCTCCAATGTCTTTCGCATGGACAAGTCTCTTATAAATCAGCTGTTTCAGGTTCATTGGTTCCTCCTTCCGGATATGTGACTATCGTCTCCATATCGTTTGTATAACGGACTTCCCAGTCTCCTTTCGCAATCTCTTCTGCCCGTAAAAAAAAGTGATTTGTGACATTTCCGATCTTTGGCGGATACTGCACAATCACTTCATCTTCACTTGCTGTTGTAACAAACCCTTTTTCTCCATTCTCCCATGTTTTATGCTTCGCATAGACCAGGGTTCCTCTCCGAATTTCTTCGGTGTTAAACTTTTCTGTAGGTTCTTTTACAATTAACATTCCCTACCTCCTTAAAAATCTGCGAAAATAGCATCAACTTCCGGCTGTACGTCCTCGAGAATCGGATCAACAAATGGTCTTGCCGCCATTTTCTTTGTTCCGTCTTGCAGATAACCGGCGTAATGAGCCTTTGCATCAGCATAAGCTACAATCGAAACGCCACCGCCGGAACCGCCATTGTTGCGGACACCAGTTTTCCATGCCCTCCGCAGAAATCCACTCCGAACTCCAGGAGGACTTCCCGGAGGAGATGGACTTGGATTTGTCAATACTTCTATGACGCTGTTTCGCATTGCATTGGATACCCTGAATGCTTTCTGCATGGTCTTATGATTTGTTTCCCTGACGGATTCCTGAACAGCCTTTTTGATAGCCTCTGGTGCTTCTCCCGGTGTCATCTCAAATCATTCCTTTCCTCTGCATAATAGATGGTGGCAATCCCCAACGCTCCTGTATCATCAACCAGAAGGATGAGGAAATACCGATCATCCATTGCCAACAGGTCTCCTTTCTTTGCAACAGGTTCTCCTTTGCTTACAATCGTATGCGTAAGAGAGTGCTGATCCTGATTCCATAAATGCTTCTTCAGGTCACTCTGGTTCTTGTCAGCATCCGCAAGGACGCCACTCACCAGAAGGCCGGTGTCCACATAACCTGAATAAGGTGTTCCGGTATCAGATATATCAGTCTTTTTTCGTTTCACAATGAAATCTTTTTCAAGATTCCCTGGCCGGAGATACATCATATTAACCTCCCTCTTTTTCGTGTGACATCATGCCGGTATAGAAATACGGTGGCTTTCCGCATCCACCCTGTGCTGATATGGCGCCGACAGAAAGGCAGGACTTCGAGAGATCTTTTTTCAATTTCTCATACTCTTCCTGCCACAGCTTCGCCCGAGCTCCAAACTGAAACGAAAGTGGACCTGTTGCGGTATCAGGCTCATAAGAAAATCTCCGGAAAATAGATTCGATACATGCAAGTTTCGCTCTTTTCCAGTTACTGTGCATCTTCAGAATCGCATTGTACTCTTCATCAGTCAAAGCACAGGTTTTCTCTTTGCCTTCTACCATGGTATCTCCGAGCTGGAATCTCATGAGGTCCTTCCCCTCTTCTTCCAGCTTTGCAGGATCATAACTGTATGTACCAGCCATTATTCCTCACCTGCACTTTCCTCCTCTGGAGCGTCATCTTCTTCCGGCGCCTCTTCAAGTCCTATTGCCACGGATTCTGTAAGGTCCTTGATAGCCTTTCTGGAATCACAGGCATTAAGCAGGATAAGCACATTTTCGTCCGTGAGCCCTTTAATAGCCTCTTTCGCATCGTTTGTGCTCATCTGCATAATTTCAATAGCCTGGGACAACTGTTCCTCATTGAGAGGTAAAGACATAGTTTCGCCTTTCTGCCGAATCGGCATTTCAAACATAACCTGTCCAACAGTCGCTACCATGTCTGCAAGTTCCTCTTTCGGAATATCTCCGCCGTCCGTAGCAATAGCGATAACGCCCATCTTCTCCTGCATCTTTGGATTGGTAACTAACTCAGTCGGAACTTCTTCGCCGATGAAAAACTTGTTACCTCCAAATGAGCAGGGCTTCTGTGCAATTAACCTCATAAGCTACCTCCATTTCTTAGACTGCATCTTTGAAGAACATTGCCAGATCGTCAGCGGTCTTTCTCATATCAAAAGCCATGAGTCCTTCAACATATTCGGAATGTGTTCCATTCTCTCCCAGGTAATTCAGGATTGGAAGGATCTGACCATTTCCAAGCATATCCCATGCGAAGATGTAACCAGCAGACGGTTCATCAATAGCAGGAGAATTGGTAGCGTAGGAAAGCAAGAATGCATCCGGATCTCCGATAAACTGCATATCTGCGTCAGCTCCCATTGCAGCTTTGTTTGCGATAGATCTGAGGACAACCAGCTTTTCTACTCCAAACAGCTCTGCCAGAACATTTTCTGTAACAGAAGCCGGATTCGCAGTAGTTCCACCGTATTTAACTCTTTCCAGAATCGCCTGATGGTTTTTAAGCTCATTGAACACGTTTGCTCCAAGAGCAAGGCGGTTTGGTGTGCGGCCGGTGCTTTCGTGCATGGCAGTTTTTCTCTCATCGATGAATTTAATCGGATCAGAGTTACCATTAGAAAACTTGATGAACTGTTTTCCGGATACAGTTGTGCTGTCTACACCGCTGTATTCGTCATTCCATGCTCCTGCTTTGAAGAACTTATCTGCAAACAGCATATCCTGATGGATATTTGCCTGTTCTGCAATCGTTTTTGTTCTCTGCTGCTTCGGATCACGGATAGCCGGTCCCATTCTTCTCTGAAGATCTGTCTGGCGAATCTGGTCGATACCCATAATCATCTGGTCTACCTGACAGTTGTATGTGTCAGTGTGTTCAGATACTACAGCAGGAGCAACCTTGCCATAAGCAGGTTTTCTCTGCCAATTATCACGAAGAAGATCTTCTTTATCGAAAATATAGTAGTTGTCAGAAGACAAGCCTACCGGACAAATAGAGAAGATCGCTCTTGCGAAATAATTCGCTGCGTTCTGGTAATAAGACAGTGCCATGTTTGTAAGCGCCGTGTGCGGTCTAAAGACGCCTTTCGCGATTTCCGCGGAAATTCCTGATGGTGTATTTCTCATTTACTTTTACCTCCTAAAATTTAGTCAACGCCGCCTGCAGCTGCAGCTGCGGCTTTCTGATATTTTGCAATCTGGATTTTGCAATAACCGTTTGCACTTGCACCACTAAGAGCAACGCCAAGAACATAATCTCCTGCTGCTGCGACTGCTGCCAGTCCGTTTGCTCCACAGGCCACTTCCTGTCCTTTGGTAATTGTTGCTCCTGCCATGACAAATCCAATGTCTTTTACCTGGATGTCGATGTCATCACCTTTGGCAACCTTTCCAGATTCAGTACCGGAAATGTCGTTGTAGCCGGACTCGATAAGAGCGATTCCTACGGGAATATCCGTTCCGGCAGTAGCAAGTACCACATCGCCGTTTCCATCATACTTCATGATTCTGTTTCTGCAGTCGGCGATTGCTGCTCCGGCTTTCTCAACGATAGTCGGAGAGTTGTTCATCTGAACTCCGTTAAAATTCTTACCCATTCTTTTATCTCCTTTCCTTAAATTCCAGCTTCTTCTTCATAAGCTGCCATCAGGTCCATGTTGTTCTCCCATGCCTTCGCAACAGCATCTGTGAAGTTTAGGTTCGGATCTTTCTCCATGTATCCTTTTGCGATAGACTCGATTTTTGCTTCAGAATTGCTCTTTGCAACAGGAGTTCCGGTTCTTCCATGACCAGATTTTCCGATTTCCTCAAATGTTCCACCTGCTTCTGCCATGGAAACAGCAGAATCGAGGATACCGATCATATCATTGTATGCAGTTCCTCCGGCAGCTTTCAGGCTCTTCAAAGTAGGAACAAGATCTTCCGGTTTCTTTCCGATAATCTCATACTTCTTGGCCACTTCCATAAGCTCTCTCTCTTCCGCCTCATCAGCTCTCTTTCGTAAACGCTGAATTTCAGCTGCTACCAGCGGGTGCAGTCCCTTATAGATGTCTTCTCCCTCTTCGGAAGATGCAGATTTCTTAGTCGGTTTCTTACCGCCTCCGCATCCTTTTTCTGTTTCTTCCTCTTCCATCTCGTCCTCGTTCTCTCCCGGTTTTACCTTGGATTTATCAACGGGCTCTTCCTCAGTTTCGACAGCATATTTTTTGATGATTGCATCATAGGCTGCTCTTTCTTCTGCCGTCATTTTTGATTTGTCGATTTTAAGCATGTCTTCTAATTCTCCTCTCTGTTTTTCCATTGCTTTCTGGATGTCAGAATCCAACTTATCCCTGAATTTCCTCATAGATTCAAGTTCTGAATCATCCAATGACTTCCTGATTCCGCAGAGCTTACCATTGGACCAGCTCTCAACTGATTCGGCGATAATCTCATCAAACTCTGAAATGCTCTGTTCCATCATTTCTTTTGCTTTTTCTCTTTCCAGATCCTCATCATAGAGAATTGACTGCAGAGAAGACTGCAAAGCATAACAGATACTCCAGATTTCATCTGCGACTTTCTGCCTTTTAACCTCTGTCATTTTATCTCCAAAGGTCTGCGAATTTCCTTTCTGTACGTTCCCGTCAGAAGCTGGTTCCGAGAAACTGTCAATTTCCTCATCATTGAATCCGAGGCTTTTCCCGATCGAGTGCATAAGTCTTTTGAAAAGGTTTTTCTGCTCTTTCATCGGATCCTGCACCGGAACCGCTACAACAGGATTGTCATTCTGGTCTTTTCGCTTAAACAGCTTGATGTTTGCTCCCTGGTTTGCTCCTTCATCAACGAAATCGACTTTTGTGACTTCTAAGTTTTTTAATTTCTTAGCCAACCTTCCTACCTCCTTCCATGGATTTTTTATAATACAAAAGACAGCTTTCGCTGCCTTCCGATTATCACTTTTCATCATCGTCACGATTTCTTCCGCTTATCGCACATAATGCCATTACGGTACCGCCGATGATTGCTCCGAAAGATACCAGAGCAAAATCAATCAATATTCTCATTGTCTTCCACCTTAACTCTCTCGGCTTCTCCTTCGATGGAAAACATCGGATATGTTCCGTTTTTAACTTTTTCCCAAACGTCATCGTCTGTAACGAAGAAACCAATCCACCAGCCAACAGGCAATGTTCCTTCCGGAATCCCCATGGCTTTCATCTTCTCTTCGGTAAAGACAACGCTCTCAACCAGAACGGCACAATCTCCTCGTTCATGCATCTCTCCACCTTCACGGTAAAGCCGTACAAATTTGTATGCTGCATTTTCCAGTTCTTCCGGATCAATCATATCCTGCTGCCAGTCTACGAGCTGTTCTCCTGATTCATCAATAGAGATATTCGCCCATCCGAAGGCAAGCCGCTTTTCATCCTCGGATTTCTGGATTTTGAATTTTCCTTTCAACACCGACGTTCCTTTATCTGTGCGGTTATCCACATTTTCAGTTGTTTTATCCCTGGACTTGTGGATTCCAAGGATTTCATATACTGTTTTCATTGCTTATCCTCCCTGACTTCAACATATTTCAGTACACACCGGCATCTCGGATGTGCCGGAGGAACCTGTACCATTCCACATTTCCCAACGTCAAACGGTTCATCCAGTTCCTTGCTGACACCTTCCACAGCCTCACAATACTTACACACACTCTCCTGCCTTGCTGTAACCCAAACCTTTCGAACATGGCCTATGTATCCTTTCTTCTGAGCCTGCTTGATACCAAAATGAGCTCCCTGGTTATATGCCTCTGCCAGTTCATCCAATGCAATCGTCTTTGCCCGGTATCGGTGCTGCTTTTCAGCATACTTGAGAGCTTTATCTCTTGCCCTGCGGACAATGGTTTCCTGCTTCATTTTCGGATGTTCTTTCCTCAACTGTGCCTTGATATTGTTGTAATATCTTAGGTTTGCCTCTGCCTGCCGGCTATTCAAACCAATACACGGTCTGATAACACGGGAAAGTTCATCCGGTGACAATTCTTCCCGGATAGCCTTTGCAGTGAGGCGTCTGATTGCTTTTTTCTGCTCCTGAACGGAATTGGTAACAAAATCAGCTCCTCGCTGTTCAATCCATTTTCTGATTCCTTCATCAGAAGGATCAAATTCAAAATCGGAATTCTTCAGGCTATCAAGTATCATGTTCCCGATCTGGCCAACGATGATAGCTTCTTCCCAAAGCGGAGCCAGCTTTTCCTCGACAAGAATCGAATAATCTTTCGACCAATTCTCAAGGTCCTCTTTGCTCACATCTCCGTCCTCAATCATCTTACGGATCTCCTTATAGGTAATCGAAGCCGCCTGATCCGCCCAGAACTTTGTCAGTATCGATATTGGAACAGCCTCCGTATCTGTGATATACCTTTCAAGCATGTTCAGCAGGCGAAGGTTTCCTGGAGAACGGCGTTTTTTCTTCCCTATCGGAGCAGGTGATTTAAACAAAAAAGCCATATTACATCTTCCTTTCAGATACGCTTTTCTACAAGGTCACATCTTTGGTTACTGTGTATTTCTGAATTCTCATTCTTCTGTGTGGCAAGTATTTTCTACTTTCTTGTACACATCCTCATACAGCTCCTGCTTGTCTCCGTTATATGTATATTCTGCATAAATGCCATCTCCGGACACCGTTGTAGATGCCAAACACTTATAATTCTGCAATGTCTTGCATGACCAAACGATAAACACGTTACTGAGGTCTATAGGGTTTCCTTCAACCTCTCCGTTTGCCAAAGTCAATTCATGGTTATACCATTCAACCAACTTTCTTTTACATACACTCTGAAAGTGTTCCATTCCTGTGATAATCATATTTTCACCTTACCTTCCAAGCCTTCTCTTTGCGGCTTCTGCTTTCTTTTCATCCTCTTCCTCGTCTTCCGGCTCTTCCACATCATCCTCCGGAGGTTCGTTCTTGTTCTGCTGCTTTGTCCTTTCAGGGTTCTCCTCCCTTGAATCCGCTGTCCTCTCAGGAAGATGTCCGATCTCTCGAACATAATCTTCAAGTCCATCATCAGGAATAAGAACACCGATTCCTGTCATATCCTTAATGAACTGTCCTGCCTCTTTGACATTTACATCTTCAATGTCTCCGTGAGTCATCTTTGGATAATCTGAAATCCCATTGAAATGATCTCCGTTTATATCAATCAGTGCCGGAATGCCCTGATTATTAAATGTTTCGCAGATTACATCGAGGAAAGAACTGATTGCAACTGAAAAAAGCTCCGTTTTATCAGAGCTCAATGCAAAACTTCCTACTTTTTGATGTCCTAGCATGATGAAGTCCGCCAATACTGTCATGGCGATCTTTGTATCATACCTGTTGATAATGGCGTTCGTATCAAACTGCCTTGCTCCACCGGTGCTTACCAGCTCAAATTCAAATCCATGCGGAAGAACTAAGCCTTCGTACTCATCACGACGAATGGATTTTACCATTCCCATGAGTGCTGCATTGATTTTTACCATGTCCTGATCATTCTCATCCCAAATATCAGTTCCATCCGGAGCGTGGAATACCGGGAGTCCGGCAAGGTCTCTTTCGATTCCTATTGCCTCGATTTCCTGAATCCTTCTTTTGAAGTACCAGGACCGGTACGCATTTCTCAGGATGCTTCTTCCCTCTGGGTTATCCTTTGCACTCTCAGTTCTGAAGAGCATTGCCTTTCTGATTGGAATTGTAATCGTTCCAAAGTCCGGCGGTGGCTGCTGCGTCATGCCAATCAGGTTATCGTGCTCATCAAATTCCCATTGATAAAGCGTATCCTGCGAACGTATCGGCAACTTCTGCCAGCCTATCAGACCGTCAGAATACTTACTGTTCGTCTTCCTGTTCCTGCTTTTTCCCATTCGGCGCTTATACACAATTTCGTGAAAGCTCCAACCATAAGTCAGGAATGATAAGATCTCCGAAATGGTATCTGTCCATGTGGTACTCATATCATTCATACAGCTTTCCACAAACTCTGCCGCCTCACGGTCTATCGCCGTATCACCTCCTGGCTCAATGTTCCATTTGGTATGACGGATGAGCATTTTAATAGCAAAAAGGATGGCACCGACTGTATCATCATTGTCCGCCATCTCGCGATACGTCTTTATGCCTTTTATGCCCTGCAGTTCTCGAAGAAATTCCTCATAGAAAACTCCACCATACCGCTTCTGGCCTATACGACCAATCTCTGCCATGGGTTTTCCCTCCTTTCACTATCTTTTTTTGGTCTTTTCAACCTTTTCATCAATTGATATTTCCGGTTTCTTAAAGTTCTTGTTGATATAATCGATCAGAACTTTACTTGCAGGATTCTGTTTCTGGATACCGTCTGCCAGATTTCTGAGGCTTACAACGATCAATGCGGCATCATCTGCCGGATAACCATTCAGAGCTTCAAGAATCTGATTGGAATAATGATCCAGACCTTTGATTATTGTCTGCTGAGCTCCCGGTGTATCGCTATTCTGAATCTGACGATTCCCTTTTGTGACAAATCCTTCTCTTTTTCTAAAGATACCCATTCAAACAACCTCCTATCTGTTTTTCCAGTAGCTGCTCTTTCCAAGGCCAGCAGTATTCGCCTGATTCGGAGCACTTCCGGTGTACTTCTTGATTTTTCCTAAGTAAACAGAAAGCGCCGCAGCATCTCCACGGTCCGGGGAATCCAATCCCCTCTTTTTCATTTCCTTTTTGCTCTCAAGCTCCAGCTTTCCATTGCTGGCAAGGAAATATTTTCGTGAAGAAAGCTGTGCAAATGTCTCTGAATCCTCTTCAATCTCAATCTCCTGGTTCTCCATGAGGTCCTTTAGTACAGCCCACATATGGGTTGTCAGGTTATTGTAATGCTCCGCTGCATCTTTCCCGGCTTTTGTATCTGTTTCAATCTTCTCAGCGGCATTTATAGGCACCACATACAGCCTGTTCAGTTTATCTTCCCGTTTTACTTCCCTAAGTCGGTCAGTTACTCCACCTCCAAGACCGGTATCATCAATATTGACGTATATCCTCCCGTGGTAGTCCGGGAATTCTTTGATTGCTTTCTTGTACTGCCTGACAATATCTCCGACCGTTCTCATCAGGTCTTGACCTCTTCGCTTTGCTACGATTTTCAATTTCCCTCTGGCATTGCGGTAGATAATCGTTTCATCATCTCCGAAACGTGCCACATCGACACCGAAAATGATATATGGCAGTAATTTTCCATCATCCAGTTCAAACAGCCTGCTGCCACACTGCTCTATGATAGATAATGCGATAAAAACATCGTCCTCCTGATTCGGGAATTCTCCCCGCACACGGACACGAACCACATTGGATTCCCACCCGTATTTCTTTATCAGAGATTCAATGTTCTCTTTGTTTGTTCTCTTGCTGTCTGCAGATGATACAGTATGGCACTTATAAAGTGCCCTGTCTCTTGTGTGGCTGTCATAGAATGTTCCGGTTGTCTTCGTCGGGTTTCCACACATGAGCAGTTTATTATTTTCTCCTGATAAGGTACCAAGAATAGCCTCCATAATCGGATCGGCGACACCAGACGCCTCATCCACAATGAAAAGCATATTATCTTCATGAAACCCTTGCATATTCTCTGGCTTTGTAGCAGTCCTAGCAACGCCAAACCAACGCTTTTCATTGCCGACCATATAAACATAGGTCTTGGTCCATTTGAGTATCTGAGAGAGCAACGGAGACTTGCTCATCCACTTCGAGATCTCAGACCAAAGAACATCGTGCAACTGCTGTTTTGTAGGAGCTGTCGCTACGATACGAGGATACGGAAAGCAGGTGATAAACCACAGGAACACAGCGGCCTCCAAACCGGTCTTACCAACACCCTGGCCAGATTTGATACTGACCTTCGGGTTGTGCGCCAAGTCCATTGCCGCCTCTGCCTGCCATTCATCAGGTTCAAACTGCAATACTTCCCGGAAATAAATGACAGGATTATCTCTCCATATCGGTATGCTTTCATCAAGGAAGTTCGACAACCAATCCATATTACTGTCCATTCTGTTCCCTCCTTGACTTTATGACGCTATCAGCCCAGGCACGAACCAATTCGTTCCCTTTGCTTTCTCCTGCTGCCTTTTCTTTCTCAAGTCTGAGTTTTGCCAGAGCGTCAACGGCTTTCGTTTTACAGCTCTGTACGGAGGTCAGCTCTTTTTCAAGCCTTGCCACAAGATCTGCTGTAGATGCGGTAGAAGTCTGCAAATCATAAGATTCTCCCGGGAGACGTTCATTCTTCATTACCTTTTCCTGGATTCTCTCCTCATACAGTTCTTTTTCCTCATCGTCTTTGAAGGTTCTCTTTTTCTCAAACCTTATCGCTCCGGCAACATACACACCGCCTTTTGAATCCCGGTACTTATTGATTGCTTTCATAAGCCGGCGTTCCCGGACTGTGTAAAGAGCGATCTGATTTATCAGGATTTCCTCTTCATCCTGCGGCATAGATTCTATGAGCTCTCGCTCATCCTCATCCAGCGTGTCCCAATATACAGCAGAGTACCCTCCATGCTTCAGAGCGTTCTGAGTTCCTTTCGGTGCTCCATGCCCTTTTGCATTCTGTTTTCCTTTGCTGTTTTTGTTCCCAGGCTGTCCTCCTCTTTTGCGAACGCTCGCATTATCTTTTTGCGAACGCTCGCCTTGTTTTTTTTTACTGTTTCCATCCCAGTTCTGGGTGGACTTCCACCTACGGACAGTTCCTTCAGGCTTGCCAAGTTTCTTAGCAATATCAACCAGAGCCATACCGTCATGGAACATCTTTTCCGCCTCAATGCTATCTGGACTTCTTGCTCTCGGCAACGCCATCACCTCGCTTTCCGCATTTTATTCGGACACAAGGAAGTCGGTCAGAGCACTCGCCCGAACCGCCGTTCTGTGTTCTATATGTTGTATAACAGTTTTTAAAATCAGATTTTTGTAACAAATTCCGCTTTTGAAAAACCTCCAACATCCTTTGTCATCATATTGAGGAAGTCCTCTTTTGAGAAGTCTGATAACCTGAAGATCTCTTCCGGTTTCATACCAAGCTGCTTTCCGATTTCTTCTATCGTTTTTCCCTCATTCATGAGTTCTTTTACGATTTTCTTCATCGGTTCAAGCAGATGTGTACCTCTTGCCCTGTTATGAGTAACGGTACCGTAAATATCCTCCGAATGCTCTTTATGATCAACGATAACCACCGGAACGTAACCGTCCAACATAGAAACAAGAGGTTCCTGTCCAGCTACGGTCCATCTGTGGAATCCGTCAATAATCGTAAAATCAGGTCGAACCACAATCGGAAGAGTCCAGCCATTCGTAAGAATTGACTGTGTAAGCAGTTTCAGGTTTTCTTTGGATACCTTATTCGGGTTGTAATCATTCGGTTTCAGCTTGCTTCTCGGTACCCATTGCAGGGTAGATAACGGTGCTGTCAATTTATTGTCCATGCTTTGAATCCTCCATTTTCTTCGCTTTGCTGATGTATTTACCATAAATTCTGTGATAAAGCGCCCGGAAGGTCCTCATCTTCGGATCTCCTGAGATGAGCCCCTCATATATGTGCTTAAAGTCCTCTGCAGTAGCAATGGTTGATACCTGCATAAAGAAATTCCTGTATCGTTCTGCGATATGCCGCTTATGCGGAGTATCGAAGAACACATCCATATTTGCGAACATGGTAAGCAATTCCTTCTTGTAATCTTTGGTGTCAGAACCTTTTTCCATCTGCCGGCGGCCTTTTGTGCTCCTGCCGAACATCTCGCTGTCCCAATACAGGGCAGCCAGATAAGCATTCGGCTCTCTTCTAATGATTCGTTCCATCAGATCTGGATAATATTCATTCATTTTTACCAGTGAGCGAGCTGTATCTACAGAAAAGAACTGCGAAACCCTAAGCTGCTGCTTTGATGAACCTGACTGCCATAAATACAGATATATTTCCGGTATGTCAACATGTTCCCGTTTCAGGAACAGCCAGACATCGTTATTTGTCCAGTCATATATCGGAAATACCTGCCTTTTGTTCGTCATAGTCCTTCCGGCCTTTGTCATTGAGGCGATATTCTGTAGTCGCTGCAATGATTCTGCCGTTCTTATGCCTACGAGAGTTATTCCGGAAGTACATACCCTCGGAAGAAAGTCCTGGTACGCATCCACTCTCGGCTTTAACAGCTTATGGCTTCTAATCGAAAATGGAGGTGGCTGTCTTACCCACACATCCTGTTTTGTTGAGTCCCAGCATATAAACGTCTCATCATTTGACAAGGCGTTGAAACAGTTGAAATGTTTTACTTCTACGCAGTACCATTCAAATTTGGCTCCCATCATCATAAAGATCCGGCGCCACTTCTTTGTCATATCTTCCATACAAGGGAAGATTGCCTCTTCATCAATGAACTGCACAGTCAGCTGTTTCATGTCTATCTCTCCTCGGTTTGCCAGATTTACCAGAAGCTGTGCTACACACAGGCTGTCTTTCCCGCCACTAAAAGAAAAGAATACCGGCAATCCGTTTCGGAAGACGTTCTTTATTCTGATTTCGGCTGCTGTTACGACATCTATGCTGGACTCACATCGTTTTACAGCCATATCTGTTCACCGCATTTCGGGCAGATTACAAAGCGTCTGGTTTCTGCTGATTCCGGACTCTCCATCGTGGCGGACTGCCCGCCCTGCTGCGGCAAATCAGTTTGCACAATTGCTTTCCCCTCTTCTGAAACGGATTCCAGTTCTTTCTGCTCCCGCTTTTCGTTCGCTTCTTTGATCTGCTGAATCTCCTCTTCATCCAAGGTTCCATATTCTGAAATTTTCTCAGTGACCTCATCGGCGTCTGCCACCATCTGTTTTAAGATTTCCTCATCAAATCCCGGAATATCCAAATCTCCATTCAATTCTTCAAGGAACTCATTCAGGGTGTCGAGGTTCTCAATTCCCAGGGAAAAGATCTTATTATCGGCAATCATCAGTTTTTTCTTCTGCGATTCCGTCAGGTCATCATATTTATAGACAAGTGCCTGTTCCTCTCCCATCCGCAGTAATGTCTCATACAATCCATTTCCTGCGAGGATTGTGTTTTTCTCATCGACAACGATTGGCCGGATCTGTCCGAACATCCTTACGCTTCGCTCAAATTCTTCAAGCTGCTTTTCCGTATGGATTCTGATATTCCGTTCCGGCCGGACAAGTTCACTGAGTTTCAATGTTAATTGTTTCATCGGTTTCTCCTCCAAAATTATTCTGAAGGAGCAATTTGTTTTACTGTCATGTTTATCGCATTTTCCTGGAGAACTGCAATTCTTCCGGTATTTCAGCGATTACTTACCGTTCTTTTCCAGAAACTCTCTGGCACTCGGTATCGTCTTCGCTGCATCGATAACAATCCTTCTGTCAATTTCAAATACTTCTTTCCACCCGTTTTCCACGGATCCGGTCCATTGTCTTGCCGGCCACGGGTGCGTTCCGCAGGAATACCCATTCTTCCACTCATAAATAGGCGGAACAGGTACTTTGTGATAATGAATAAATGCGAGTATTGCTTCATGGCTCCAGTCCGAAAGCGGGCTGTATCTTGTAACTCCCTTTCCATCCGTATAGATGTTTGAGCCTTTACCGACATAATTTCCATCTGCTCTCCGTCTTCCGAGGAGCAGCATATCCAGATCATGTGCCTTATAATACCTTGCCTGCCCTCTGTGCTGTACCATGTGGAACCATTGAGCCGCCACATTGCTTTTCTGCGGGAATAGCATATTCTGGTGTTTCAATAACCAATCCATATCCTGACCGGTATTGATGATTTCCAGCTTTTTCGGTTTATGGGATTCAACCCACTCCACAAACGCCGGATATTCCAGATCACATACTGCCATAAGGCAATCATGGATTCCTGCCATTTCGCAGACCTTTTCAAGCACAAGGGAATCTTTCCCTCCGCTCCATGCGAATGCTACTTTCTTCCCTTCTGTCTGTTCCAGGATCTCTGATACTGTCTGATCAACAAGCACATCCAGTTCTTCTTTCTTTACCAGATCTTCAATGTGCTGCATTGCATTTATCCAGTCTTCATTTCTGATACTCTGTTTTCTACCCAATACTTTTTCCATGAACTTTCCTCCATGCACTCATAAGCACAGCTACAAATCCCGCCAGCAGGACGGTTAATAAGCTGCCTATTGTTTTATACTCCGGTATATCAAAAACCGTGCCACAGGCGAAAATAGGAAGCCCTACGGCAAAGGAAGTGACGATTCCAGCCACTACCCCGTTGCTCGTCAGCTTAACCTTTAACAGTGTGAGCATTGTCGGGAGCATCGTTGTCGCTCTCAGTGTTCCATAGAACAGGAACATATGCGTTACGGTAAGTCCCGGAATATTGGAAATTAAAATGCCGGTAATCAGCAGTGCAACCATAGCCAGCTTGGAAACACTGATTTTATCGGCATCATTTAACTTGCCGGTAACTTTCAGGTCCGTTGTCAGCGAAGCAATCGCGCACAAATTGCTGTCTACGGTAGATAACAGTCCGGATATAAGCATGAACATGAACGGTACAATCACCCATGCAGGGAAAAGTGCCTGTATCAGTTCAAAGTTTACCATTCCTGTATCTTTCGGCATAAATCCTATTCCTGCCGCAACAAATCCAAGGATTCCCATGGAAAACGGCACCACCGCAAACAGAACGGCTCCGAGTGAAAACGCTCTTCCAATCTTCTTATCGCTGATAGAAAAAGCTCTCTGCCAAAAGCATTGATCTCCGAACGGTCCAGCAAACAGCCCTATCGCTGTAGGCAATCCAAATCCAAGAAATACCTGCAGTCCGTTCTTTGAAAACAGATCTCCGAACTCTCCGGTAATTCCGGACAGTTGGATCGATGACATTCCTCCATTCGATTTCAGCGCCCACGGAACGAATATCGCACACGCCAGAAGAAGAAATATCATCTGAATAGCATCCGTAAGTACAGACGCCTTTATCCCGGATATTTGCGAATATGAAAAAGCGATGACTGCCAGTACAATCGTCATTACCCACAGTGGCAATCCGGTGGCCACGCTGAGTATCTTGCCCCCTGCAAGGAGCTGTACTGCAGTGGAAAGGACCGTAAGCATCGTCAGCTGGAAGAGATATACTCCTTTTACTTTCTCCGATCTGTACTTTTCATTCATATAGCCGGACAGTGTAATGCCATTCGGCATTTCCTTCCGGATCCGCTTCGCAAACGGTATGAAAATGAGCAGACAGAGAATATTCGGTACCAGAAACCAAAACAACCCCGGAACGCCATTCAAATATGCTTTCTCAGCAGATGTGAATAACGCCGGAGCCCAAATCCATGTAGCAGCAATGCTCATCGCAGAGCTGACGGTTCCCATATTACGGTTTCCAACATAAAAGCTGTCCGAATCCTTATCCCTCTTTGCAAAAACTATAGTGGCTACAATCATAAGGGCCGCATATACCACCAACACCATGATTCCATTCATCTTTTCTCTCCTTTGTTTGATGTAAGAAGCATTTTCTTCCTTTCTTGCATCTCCTTTCCCGGAATGAATGAAAAAAGCCACCGGTTCTTTCCCGATGGCTCATGGCTATTGATAAGATTTTACTCCCATATCATACTCGATTTCCGTTATTAAGTCAATATTAACTTAACGGTTTCCGTTATTCCTATTTTCAAGAAGAAAACTTCAAGCCGTTAATGCCGAAAAACAGGGCAGACAGTCGCTCTTCCGCTGCCTTTATATCATCATAGATCGTGACCTTGCTCACTCCGAATCTTTTTGATAATTCCGGAACGCTCGCCGCCTCCTTTGTCATATACATAGCCTTCACAACCTTATACTGCCTCTTCTCTTTTTCTCCGCATTTGCTGCAAAATACCCGGTACACATCCAGCATTTTGTCAATATGAGCAATGATAATGCTTGTCCTTTCGGCTGACTCCTTAATGGAATTCACGATCACTCCGTCACTGCCTTTCATGGACATGATGTCCTCCATGACCTCTGCGGTGCTTTTTTCTTCTCTTGTCTTTGAATATACCGCTTTTGAGCATGATTCCTTCAGCATTCTATAATTTCTAAGCAACAGCCTTGTGTTATGCAGTCGGCGATCTTTTAACTCTTTCTGCTCTTTTCGGTACGCTTTCTCCATAGTCTCAGCCGCCACAGACGCCCCGGCCAGAGCTGCCTTCGCAATCATGGATTCGATTTCCTCCTTCGTCAATGCTACGAATTCAACTCTATCTTTCATATCCATGTCTTCATCCTCCAAATCTAAATATTCTCGTGAATCTTTCTGATCACGTTTTCCTTATACTCCTCTTTTTCCTGCTCTGTCATGCCGGCAGAAAACTCCGGAACACTGAGAGCTGCATCAATCGCCTCTCTGGTACCGCACTCCGGACAGATAAGCGTTTCATTGTCCTTTCTGGAAAGTGCAGGAACTCCGTCATACTCTTTTCCGCACAGCGGGCATACTCTCTTATTCTGGTTTTTCTTTTCTTCCATCGAACATACCAAGCCTTTCTCCAAGCTCCAGACATCCCATGACTATCATTTCAAGATCTCTTCCTGAAATATGGCACATGGTAAAGTCAAGTGTTGCTTCTCCAGATTCTGTGTCCTCTTTTATATCACACATGAAACCTTTATGTATGGTATTCTCTTCTCCATTATCATAGTGTATCACTATTTTTTCAATATTTTTTTCTTCCATTATCAGCTTTCTCCTTTCTGTATGGACAGTATTTCCAAACACAACTAACCTCATATTGATGTTCATTATACTTTTCACTATTACAGGTTCCATTTTCATTGTAATATGCACAGGTCCTGCAATATCCATCATGAGTAGGAAACAGTATTATCTTAGCCATTGCTATTCACCTCTCCTGTATCCGGAAGATATTCCGGGAAGTCGAATATGTTCATTTGTCCGGAAATCTCATCTTCATCTCCAACCTTGGCATTTGAATCCGGCGGTTCTCCTGTTATCTGCGACCAGCACTCAGGTCCGTACCCTCTGGCCATACTCTCCGGATCCGTCAACTTCTTACCGCATTTCTGGCATTTCGTGAACATTTTACACCTCCAGACCGTTTTTCGGACATATATGGCAATCATTATTCGCTGCTCCAAAGCATCCATTGCACCTGTCCTTTTCCTCAATGTTTTCCCAGCAATCACAAGTATCATCCAGATTTCTGAAATCTCCTCTATGTTCACTATCCCCATTGCAGCATACGCCTTCAAACTCCGCATACCATTTACAGGTACAGCAGTATTTCTTTTCTTCGCTTCTTATGCAATCATACAAAACATCCATCACTCTCCGCTTTTAATATGCTTTTTTTGCCTCGCTCAAACTTGCCATTCTCCGTTTTCCCAAATCATCAAAGAAAGTCTCGTTCGCATTAGTCACTTTATAACATGGTTCTGCTCCAAAGAATACGATATAGGAATCCGTTAGAAGCTCATGCATCACTGTTGTGTATTCCTTTGTCATTGCACATCCTCCAATAGCTGGACTTCCATCTTTCAAAACATCAAAGCCGGTGCATGTACTTCCCCACATCTGAGAAAAAACAATAGCTTCAAACTCCACCGATCTATACTTATTTTCTTTTCGCTTTTTATCTACCTCTTCTGTGAACTCACTATCCTTTGACAACATAACTCTTGCTTTAAATTCCAAAAGTTCCAAATTTGGATATTTCGCATGCATTAAACTCATCTGTCATTTTCCTCCTTCATCCGTTCTTCGAGTATCTCCAGGTTTCTCATAACAATATGTATCTCTTCCGGTGTCAATCCTGTGTTCTCATATTCAGCCAGTCTTTCAACAAGATCTGCTTTACTTCTTCCGGACCAGTATCCTGTACTCAGTCCGTTTGCAAGTTTATGTGTTAATCTCTTCATTTTTCCCTCCAGAATCCGATGAATCAGATTTTTCTGATTTCTTTTTACCGTTTCCTCCATATTTGACAGCCAATGCCATTGCATCCTCACCAATATCATCATTGCTACTTTTTCCGTTCATCTTCTTCTGGCATCTTTCATAGGCTTTTTCATAGTTGTAACCTATTTGAGCAGATAATCTGTAAGCCATTTTTGAAAACTTCTCTCTGTAATAATCCCAGGTTGGACCTTCTTTATCCGCAATCAGTTTCAAATAATCCTTCAGTACGCAGATTATCAAAACCATATCTCCGTATGAGCATGAAACTGTAAAGTCGCTTAACGTCTTTATGTTTATGCACTTTTCAATCCAAACCTGTTTATCCGCATCATCCGCTATCTCTTTTTCCACTTCATCCAAGAAAGAAAACAAGAACAAAAGGCGTTCATCCATTCTATCTACCTCCAAGGAACGTATTGAGCATTTTCTCCTTCCACTCAGGAATATTCTCTTTGCTGATCCTATTGAACTGCCGATTCAGTTTGTAGTTGATTTCTTCAGAAACCTTTTCCGCTGATTCATGCTGCATAATCAGCTGCATAAGCATTATGAACACATCGGCAACCTCGGACCATGTATTATCAGTCAAAAAGACAAGATCTTCAAAATCAAATGGGTTCGGTGCTTCTTCCAATTCCTCCAGCAGCTCTCTCAGTTCTTCCTTTGCCTTGGAAAGCTGGCTTCTTTTACTGTAATATACAGAAAGTGTCCTGATTTTTTCCAACGATGGCTCATCCAGTATTTTGTATTCCTCAACAGGTTTCATGTCACTCATTTTCCATACTCCTCCTACCTGTATTCTTTTCCGGTATGCTTGTCCTTCAATACGATTCTTCCAACAACCTCAAATCCGGCAAGTTCGGCAGTCTGTTTCATAATCGGTATGAGATTACTGATAACAGAAAGCCGATCTGCTTCTCTCTTATGTTCTTCTCTCCGAATGTTCCCAAATGCAGCACCCGGTGTCGGATCTACATATCCTTCCCCATTTTTATTCATTATTTACCATTCCTTTCTCTTGCCGCTGATCTAAACATCATAAGCAGCATTTCTGATACAGGCCTTTCTCTATCTTTTCTGGCAGATTTTTTTACAGATTTCAAATCGTACCATTCTCCCCTGTAGTTTTTCTTTTCCGGCACCAATACCCCTACTTTGTACGGTATTTCGTCTTTCACTTTTTCGTACACATCTTCTGGCATGACATAATAATTAAAGTCTCCAATAAAGTTATGACCGTTTTTTGAATGGAAGTCCTCTACTGACGACTTTACCTCATAGCAGTAAAAATCTCCTTTTTCAATTCCGGAAACCGTATTATTCACCGGCTTAAATTTCATATAGTCAACTCGAACCGCATTGCTTGTCGCGTAATCAAAAGTCACTTCTTTTGCCCAATATATTCTCGGATCTCCGTGAGGGGTTATATATTTCTCTGTAGATATAGATAACACCGTCGTAATTTCAGGTCTATTACTCATTTTTGCTGTTTCCTCCACAAATACTAATTATGAGTAGCATTGAAGTTTTCAATCGCCCATTTGTTCCCGGTAGCTCTAACTGCATTTCTTACTCTTTCCTGCGGCGAAATTCCTTTTCCTTTATTCTCCTGCGGCTTATTTTTCACCGCAGGAGTTTCATTCTTCGTGCCAGTCATTATATGTTTCCTCCCTTCTGACTGCTCTGCAGCTGATCAGTGGCCAGTTTGAATGCAAGCATATACAAATCAAGAATATTTGTATTTTGTTTCCCTATATCTCCGACAATCTCCCATACATCAGAAAATACTTTTCCCAATTCATCATATCCTTTACTTCCTATTCCTCGATCTTTATCAAAATCTTCAAGGATATCATTTACAACATCATCAATTGTCTCAAAATCAAACCGATCATTCATAAACTCGTCTTTTACGTCATACTCATCCATCAAATTTAGAATGTCTTCACGCGCCTGGCCTTCGTCATATACATATATCTTTCGATTCATGCAATCTATCTTTCCTTCAAAATATCCAATATCATTTACAAAATCGGAAAATTTTTCATATGTCATATTGCTGTAATTAGTAGCAACTAATTCTCCTAAATCTCCAGAAATATGTAGTCTGCAATAGTCTTCTTCAAAAAGAAATCGTATTCTATAATGCGAACTTTCCGGTTCCTTAAAATCCAGAATTTTAATATTTCCATAATCCGTGAATTTCGCAATATGATTTTTGAAATTTTCTCTTTGCTTTTCTAAATTCATCGTGGCACCTCCTTTATGCAACTACTCTTTTAATCTTACCGGAAGAACCAGTGCTTTCATGTCTGAATCCTCTGCTTCAACAACCATGGGATTTACCGGCCTAGTAAGATTCAGAGTGATATTGTCACAGGTAAAAGCCTTAATGGTTTCCAGAACCAGACGGGAATCGAATCCGATCTTTATCGGATCTTTGATTTTCTCCTGAAGAGTAACTTTCTCCTGATAATTTGCAATGTTATCCTTGATGCTTACGGTAATCTCATTTTCAGATACATCGAATACAGCCGGACTCTTTTCATCCGTACACATCTTTGCCCTTGTCATTGCTCCGACCAGATCACTCTTTCCTACGATTGTGTAGTTGTCACTCTCGCAGAACATCTGCTTATACGGAAGATAATTGCCTTCCAGAAGCCTTGTATATATCACATAACCGTCCGTTCGGAAGATTGCGCTATTGGCACTGTATGATACGTTCACATCATCATCCATGCCCATTGACAGGAGTTTTTTCGCCGCTGCTTTCGGTACAATGATTTTCAGATCTGCAATGCCATCAGCCTTAATTCTGTCCCACGCGAGGACGTGGCCGTCAGTTGCAACCAGATTTATGTATCCGTCACACCCTTCCAGATAAATTCCTTCCAACATAGGCTTAGACGGCTCCTTCTCTGCAGCTGCGTATATAACATGGGAAATGGCCTCCATGAAGCTCTTGCCAGGAAGAGTAATCTCCTCTCCCGATTCCATATCCGTCTTGCTGTAGATAAAGTTCTCAGCCGGGAAGGACTGATAGCTGTTCTTGATTTTCTCCATTTTGATTGTTACGACATTCTTATCATCATGAATCAGTTCCACATCTCCCTCCGGAAGATTCTTGATAAGGTCAAATGCTTTCATCGGAATGATAAAGGATTCCCCTTCTGCGTCCTCGCATTTGACCTGTATCGTTATTTCTCCATTGGCGGCGATTAAATACCCTTCCTTTACCAAAACGCCTCCCAGAGCAGGATGTACAGCATTTTTCTGTACTACATTTTTCAGCTTGTCGATAATCCTCACCAGTTCATATTTTTTTACTTTCATGATTCCTCTCTTTCCCGGAGTTCCAGACCGTCAAGAAATTTGACAACTCCGTTACTATACTTGATTTTGTACTGTTCCAAATTGCTTTCATCCATGTACTTATGTCCGAAGATCTGCTTCATGTCACGGAATACATCCCACGGTACCCGATAGTAATTTTCAAATCCTATCGAAATCACAACGAAACATACAGCTCCCATTTTTCTATACCGTTCAAAGCACTTTTCCTGCTCCTCTGTTATGACATCTCTCTGGATCCTGTCCTTGTCCGTATGCTTGGCATCAAAGAGAATCATCGTTGAATCAGCCAATGCACCTTTGAAGTCCGGCTGTGCCCGTTTGGAAAAGCAGCATATAAACTGTCCCATCTTCCTGTTATGTACTCCGAGCACTTTCATGGGCTCCGGTGTCTTTTCAATCACGGAGATTCCCTTTTCCTCATAAAATGCTGATGCAGCTATTATCATCTGCTCAAAATAATCTCCGACTGCTCTGGATCGGCGCCCAGTCATTACCCTGTTGTAATTAGATGTACCCATTTTCATCCGCCACCTTTATCAGTTTGCTGATTGTCACAGCTCCAACTCCCGGAATCTTCGCAGATTTAATGTAATCAATAAACGCTTTAACTCCTGTTCCTTTCCCGGCGGATGCTTTTCCGCGGTTAAATCCTTCGCTTTCCGCTTTTGCAACACGGTCCTCCACATAATGCACAAGCTGCTCATCTGTCATCTTTCTCATTTTCACAGCCTTTTCATGGATAAGTACCTCATCCTCTGTTCTTCTGCAATTTCTCTTACTTTTTCCCATATCTCTACTCCTTGATTTTATTTTTTTCTAATCCGTCAATATCCGGAACGCTTACCTCATGCTCTTCGCACCAGGATACAAAACACGATTTGCACATGTGAGCAACGCAGCTTGTTTTCCCGCCTCTTCTTGCCCTGGCAGTAATGGATACCATGTCATTTTTCGGAAACTCTTTCCGGCACTCCACGCAATTTCCCATCAGCCTTTTCAGAACCTTGTCGCTCTTACGTCTTACCTGAAGATCTTGCGGAATATCTCTCCTCATGTTCTTCTCTTTCACAATGTCAACCAGGCTATCCTTCATAAATACCGGTATTCCCAATGTGTCAGCCTCCAGAACGATTGATTTTATCCATTCGAACTCAGGAACAACCATTCCTTTTCTTTTCCATGTTTCCGCACCGATGATTATCCAGTCCGCTTTTCCTGCCAGTGCCGGCTTGATCCACTTCCCGGAATCTTCAAGCAAGGGCTCTATGCAGATGAACTTCTTTTTTCCTTCCGGGAGAAAGCCAGCTCTATAAACATCATCCGCTTTCGTAATGGTTGTTCCGTAGTACATGTTCGTTTCTTCCGGAAGATCTAAATCCATGTATCTCTCAGGATTTACCGTAAGAAATAAATAGTTATTCTTCGGATGCTGTCTGCAGATATTGAACACATCATATATCCAGCTGTCAGGTACCCATTCTCCGAACATATCAGCCATTGCACCAACCAGGATATTCTGTCCCATTTTCAGCTTGTCCAGCACTCCGTATCTATATCTGTGGAGCGTAGGCTCAAATCCAAACGGATAAAGAACCTGCTGCCCCGTTTCATCGAGGAACGGTTCATCCAGAACATACACTCCATTTTCCATACGGTACTTATCACGCTGTTTTATATTCATTTTCACATTACCGGAAAACCGCCTGCTCATCTGTCTTGCATAACAGTATTCACATTTATACCGGCATCCGGTAATGATATTCAGCGTATGATCACAATACTCTATCTTTGAACGGTTCATATGTAGTTGCCTCCTCCTGTGCCGGAAGTTTATCAAGGAGATTACAAGCCTCCTCGACTGCCTCTTTTCTGAAATCAGAATAACCATAATCGTCCTTTACTCTGATTAAGATTTCTACGATTTCTCCGATTTTCATTTGTCATTCCTCCCAATATTCAACGGTATATTCTGTCTGTCCGTTTTTCTTTTCCTCCTGCCCAGGAACTGTCTGCCGGCCAATTCTTACAGAGTACCCCGCCTTCACAAGAAGTGTGGCGATCTGCAGTCTATCTTCCTCATTCCATTGAGCAGAACCCTTACGGATGCTCCTGATTATCTGTTTTGCCATTATCCGCACCTCCTCATTTCTTTCTCTTTATTTTCGTTTATGGTATCCTGCATTTTCTTCTCAAAGGCTTTTACAAACGCCTCTACCTCCGGCGGCATTCCGCAGTTATGAGATCCTCTGCATTGGATAATATGGTTGTTATTCCACTCCATAGTGAAATACGGTTTGTCCGGTTCAGCAGACTTTCTGACGAAAAATATGTTTGTCTCTCCTCTGGCCACCCGATCAACATATCCTCCGACGCAATGATGTAATGCAGCTCCCTCCGCTTTTATCTCATCAGCAGTCTTCGGTACTACAAGCAGGAGGCCTTTTCCTTTTATCTGGAAAGCATCTTTACAGTCTTTGTTCTCTTTAAAGATCTCCGACATAGCCTTTTTCGTCTGTTCCATACGCCTTTTTGCTTCTCGTTCTCTCCTTACCTTTTCTTTCGCAGCCTGTCTGTCCATAAGTTCCTGATGCTCTTTTGCAGTACGGTCATGCACTTTTTTGAAATTCTTCGGCATATAGATAAACATATTGTTCATGTCATATTTCAGATCTTTGCACCAGTTAAGGTACTCCAGCCAGTCCTTAGCCATGTTTCGTTTTCTCTCAATACGTGGATCCTCTCTTTCCGTGTATTTCATATACGAATATTGCCAACATCCTCCCTGATCTCCCAAAGGATAGCCCTCGCATTCTTTTGTGATGTATTTCACGATTTTATGAAGCGTTGTTTTCCTGTTTGCCTGTTGCAATAGGTCTGTATTGCACCCGAACGTCTCATAATATTCCTGAAGCTGCTCCGGTTTGAACTGTAAGCCAATCTTCTGTGCCACCTGCAACAGCCGAAGTACATCGTGGTTTCCATCAACAGCCTGCAATACTCTGGTATTTACCTTTGTCAGTCCCAAAATCTCATATATGGTATTTCCTTTAACATTGACCTTGCCAGTCTGATAACCACTGTATCGAGAATTGATAATGCCTTTTGCAATCTTATTGAGCCCCATCTTGCAGATCCATTCCATTTTCGGAAATTCCATATACTTTTCGATTGCATCCTCATATCTCATGGAAACTGTCGGAAGATTTGTTGAAAGCACTTCCAGAGCCGAGTATTTCATGGGGGTATGTTCCCACGCCTGCGGCAGATTTCCTGGATATAATATACATTCCATGCAGGCGATCTTTCCCTGATCCGGACACCAGCGGCAATTTCCTCTCTGTTTATACACTCCCCACTCATAGGCTTCGCATTTGGGTTTTCCTTTCGGGAACGTATAAATAGCTCTGCTGTACTCCGAAACATACCTTTCGATTCTGCCTTTATTTATTAACATGTCCACATAGCTGTCGCTTCTCATTGATTGGTGTGCTTTGAAGTACCGGAAGACAAAACCGTCTTTCGTAGGATCCACATAAACAAACCACCGTTCATCTTGTGTCTGAGCAGGCATTCGTCCTTTTGCCTTAATGGTTATCCTGCTACCGCAGAACGGACAGATTCCTTTCTCGTTATTCCGCAGACGGATGTTTTTTCTGTCCACAATTCCAATTTCTTTGCAATGTGTGCATTCACATAACGCCTTACCTTTTTCCACTTCCTTGTAGATCAGGTATCGTGCGAAGCTCATTCCGGTATCCCATATCCAGTCGAAAAATTCTTTCGGCGCCTCCTTTATCGGATTCATTACCGCATCGATCTTGTCAGTCTCTTTCTTATGCTTTTCCGCCAGTCTTTTGTCCAAAACCTCTTGCTGAAATCTATGTATTTCTATCCATGGACTGTATTCATCATCAGGAACGGCGTATTCTTTGAAGAAACCCTTTACTATTTTTAACTCTTCATCAGATCTCATAAATACATTCAGCCTATATGAACTTTTATTCTCCTGATGATTCCACACATAATCCATTAGAGAAAAATTATACATTCCGGCAAATGAAGCTGTGAGCCATTTAGTCTTTGACGTTTTTAGATCCTGCGTGATATAATCATCGTGCGACAGAAATGTCCGGAAAGCTGCTTCTGTTTTTTCTTTCTTGAGGGCCTGAATCTCAAAGAAATTCAGAAGCAGTATTTTTTTGTCATCAATCAGCTCCGCTGTCACGATATGTCTCATGCCTCCAAGCCGATCTGCGACTTCCATCATTTCCGGAGTTGCAATCGGTCTTGGAATAGCAGATAATTTTCTCTTTTCCACATCCATCCCTCCTACAGCAGATCGAATAACGACATCTGACCTTCTGTTTCATTCTTCTTTGGAGCCTGCTTTTTGACTTCTTTCACCGGTTTCGCATTAGGTGTCTTTTCCGGTTTCTTTTCTTTTGCAGGCTTCTGTTTGGAGATCTGTTGCTTACGCTTCTCAGCATCCTGCTTCTGCTGTTTTTTCCGTTTCTCCTCCTCTTTTTTCTTCTTTTCCTCAATAGCCTTATCATCCAAATGGAAATAGTCTTCCGCCCATTCATAGACCACATCATCAAGGACCGCCGCACAATTTCCATCCCTCTGTTTTCTTGCCTGCTCATAGATATAAGTAAAACATTTCGCCCATGTTTTATGTGGCTGAAGAACATCAGATGACAATCCATCATCTTCCTCGCAGCGTTTCAGAAGATACTTAATAACCGGATCGGCGAAATTTTTATCTTTAGCATCGTTCAGTTCCTTTTCCAGTTTTTCTTTTGCTCTTGATATCAAAGTTTTCGCAACTCCATTTTCCATTACGAACTTCTCTATTTCTTCATCTCCTGATGTAGCTGCTTCAAACGCTCCACGTTCAATCGCTTCAATCGCTTTTCCCATAGGACTTACCGGTCCATCATTCTCCGGATCCTCTTCTGCATCGGGGATTGCCGATTTATATTCCTTTTCCAGGCGGTCATTGGTTACATCAAACAATGTATCTCCTTTTTCGTCATAGAATACCGTTATAGAATCTCTTCTCAAGATCTGGTATTTCTTATCTCGAATCGTCAGTTCGCACTGTTTATTCTCGCTCTCATAACCAGCCTCAAGATACTTTCTGACAACCTCATTCCACGGCCACCCGTAGGTATTGTCATCTTTCTGCTCCAAAGTGAAATGTTTTATCTCTGCTCCCATTGCATTTCCTCCTTCTTTTCAAAATCAAAAAACATATAATAATGCTCTTTTTCTATAGTCTGTTTCGTATCTGCAGATCCTCCTAAACTTCCGAGTGAATGGAATAGCCGCCTCCACGCCCATACATTTGATTGAAACATCGGTGTGATCCACAGCTCCTGCCCTTCCATTTCCTGCGGGAATAAAACGTGTCCAACAAGTGGATTTGTTATGGTATTTCCTATGCAGATATAACCGGCGCACCCAAGAAGCGAAAGCTGTATGTAACACATCATCCCAACGATCCTATCTATATCCTGACCGACAAATAATACATGGTTCTGGAAATTATGCTTTGCATTCCTCATGCTGTTAGCAGCTGCTATCAGAGTTGCTCCGGCTCCGCAGGCAGGATCGCAAATGGATATATATCCTTTTTCCTCAATCTGCCTGTCCACATCTCCCACCGTTATCTCTGACATCATTTTGCAGATGTTATACGGAGTGAAGAACTGCCCTTTCCAATGGTTTCCAAGCTCCAGTTCCATGTATAACTCTCCCAGGAAGTCCTGCTCCGGATTCCTCTCAAGTGCTTCTACCACAATCGCAAAACACTTTGCAGGTTTGTCCACTCCTCCGAGACGTTCAATGCAATTTGCATATTCCTTTTCCCGGTTGCTGAATCTCGGTTCAGATCTGTCTACTGCATTTGCAATACTGCAAGCCATTGTGCTTATCAGATCTGACCACACTTGCCAGCCGCTTCTGCTGTAGCACATCTCATTAAATATTTTTATGAACTCTTTTTTCGTTCCCTGTATTTCGCCAGCAGCCGTCATCTCAATCCCTTCTCTCTCATCAGCCTGTCAATGAACTCCGGTGAGGACGGATGGAACGCTTCTTCAGTTTTCTGCTCGATCTTCGGCTTTTCTGGAACTTTCTCTTCAATCATGCTTATGTATTCCCGCTTCTTTTCCAGCACCGCCGCAGGCACCATGGATTCATTTACCGCACGTTCCACAATCGCATCATATATCTTGAAGAAGTGAGCTCTGTTTGCCACTGGGTTATCTCCGTAGCACAATTCCCGGAACCCTATTCTCTCAACCGCCTGCTTCGTTGGTCCGGAAAGGCTCTCCATAGCCTCATCAGATCTGTAATACCCATATTTCTGAATTGCCTTCTGGACATCTTCCCAGGCCTCCCCGGCGTCTTTTAACTGTGGTGCTGTGTATTCAGCACATTTCGCTCTTATCTCGGAAATCTGCGGCGGATAAGTATGTGTTGCTATCAATTCCTGAAGTGCTGTCTCGCACAACCTGTAATCAAGATCTCCGAGCATCGTGTACCACAGCTTTATGCTGTATTTGTCAGGCATGATGTTAAAAGACGGATATGCACTTTTGATAATCGCTCTAATGATATCGAATTGTTCTGCTGTCAATCATTCCACCCCGCAGTCGATTCCATATACTGTTCTGTTCCCATGCCCCTGTTTCCCGTTGGTTGAGGTCTGTATGCAGGTGCCTTATCCTGTGCCCTGCTTAGCCAACCAGTGATAAACCTCTTGATTCCTCTTGCGGTCTTTCTGTTTCTCGGATTGCTATCAAGCCATCCACACATTTTTCTAAATTCCTGTTCCACATCAATCGCCGGATATAACTGTCTAAGAGAATTCAAATAGTCAAAAGTGACATCGAACGAACCAGATCCGGTAACAAGGGGTAAGGATATGAACACTTTCGGCTCGGAGGTTTTTACCTCCGGGCATAATGTATTTATATCTTTCTCTTTATCTATCTCTATCTCTTTCTCTATCTCTTTCTCTACGTTACCGATCCGTTTCGCTCCTGTTACATCAGTGTTACATTGTAACGCTTTGTTTTCTCGATAACGCCTTACACGCTCTGCGCTCGCACTCTCGGAACCCACCATTCTATCGCATTCCGTTAGGCGGTACTCCGTTTCATCAACCAACTCTATTAAGCCCTGCGCAAGAAGGAATCTGACGGTCACATTTACGTTTTCAGCTTCTTCATCCAGTTCCAGGGCAAGTTCTTCGTAGAAGTCATCTTCCACTCCTTCAAAGTAAAGGCGGCCATCCTGTTTCATGGCGATAAGCAGCATTTTTAGATAAATGATTGTGTAAGTATCTCCACCGGCGATCTTGCGGAGTTTTTTTATTGGCTTCTGCCGGAAGAAATCATCCGGAAGCTTTAACCAATAGTATCGTTTTCCCATATAGGTGCCTCCTAGTAAATTACTTTAGAGCCCTCTTCCGTTTTGATAACGGTTACACTCTGATTGAATCGTGCTTTCATGGCGTCATCATGTGTAATCGCCATTACTTTTACATCCGGATACCGCTTGCGTATTGCCTCAAGGGAATCCACATAAGCCTGTGTTCCGTCATCATCAAGGAATGGAGGCTCATCAATAAACAGCATTCCGAGCTGGATACCAGCGGCTGTAGCCTTAATTTCAGATAATGCAAGGATGACAGCTAGCGATGCTTTTACTTTCTCACCGCCGCTCTTGGATGCGTATGGAAGGGTTGTCTTACCATACTCCTCAATCAGGACATCCAGAGTAGCTTTGTCTCCGTCTTTCCCTTTTACCGTTCTCTCCATTACGAAATCGACTCCCATTGTTCCTCCGGTCATCTGGCCAAGGATATTGTTTGCCGTGTCTGTGATATGAGGGATGATGTTCCGGATAATCTGATGAGGAACTCCGTCCTGTGAGAACGCCTGCTTTAAAACGTCATATCTCGTTGTGATAAGAGCACATGCTTCAATATCTTTCTTCAGTTCGAAAATCTCCTCCTTCATGGACTTAACATCTTCCGCCTTCTGGATAAGTGATCCTTTCTGCACCTGCAGATCCTGAAGTTTTTTCTTTTCGGTTTCCATTCTTTCCTCAAGATCAGAAACTTTGGATTCTGTTCCAGAATCAAAACTTTCCATAAGTTCAGATGCCGAAATCATATCGGCCACCATAACGATCAGCTCTTCATCTTTCTTTTCAAGAAGCTTTTCCTGCATCGCCATATTTTCCCTGGCATTTTTTACTCTTTCCTCATATACCGGAAGTGACTTTTCCTGTTCCGCATATACTTTCAGTCCGTCAGCCTTTTCTTTGACCTGTTCGTATAAATTAACTTTTTCCGAAAGGTTATTAACTCTTTCCGTTATCTCCTGAGCCTGTAATTTGACATCAGAGACGTTTTCAGAACATGAGGCGATAGTTTTATCGTTTGACTCTTTTTCAGCCTCCAGACGGGCACGTTTGAGCCTGCTTTCTTCGATTCTCTGTTTCTTTGCCTGATATACTTCCAGGTCTGCAATCCGTTCCCTGATGGACGTCTCCTTTTCTTTGGAATATCCGATGTTCTGCAGTTCCTCCTGCTTTTCCTGTTCAAATTCTGAAAAAGCAGTTTCCGCCTCTTTCATTGCCTCCTTGATCGTCGAAATGCACTTTTCCGTATTTTCGATTTTCGAGGCATCCTCTTTCGCCTTTTTAAGAAATCTGCAGTTTGCATTTTCAATGTCAGCACATCCGGAATCTTCCATGTAGGCTTTCTGCTGTTTCTGCGTTGAAAGATCTGATTCCGCCAGTCGGAGCTGTGTTTCATAAGCAGCATTCGCTTTCTGGAATTCATCACGCTTTGCAGATACTTCCTGCACAATAGCGTCATGGGCATTCTTTTTATCCATGACCGCATAAAGCTCTTCTCTTTTTTCTTCCAATTCAGCAATCTTTTCAGCGATTCCATCATCAGAATCCGTATCCAGTTCAGAAAGTTCCTGATCAATTCTTGCATTTTCAAACTCTGCATTCTTAATAATGTTCTGGTATCTCTGGAGATTGGCTTCACAGTCTACTAAAGCTTTCTTCTCACTCTCATAACGGATAAGCTCCTCTGATAAGATCTTCATTTCATCCTCTGCAGCTGAATACTCTTTTGACTTCTCCCGAATAACATCCGCTTTTTTCAGGATTGTTTCGCAGGATTCAATAATAGAGTTCAGCTTATTTATGGATTCCTCAATAGACGCTTTCTCGTTTTTTACCTGTTCTTTTCTACTGCGAAGATCTTCACAATTTTTCTTCGCAGCTTCATACTTAACCAAAAGTGCCTGGGCTTCTTTCAGATCTATGGAGATTTCTCCGATTAACTTTTCCGAGGATTCAATCTCTTTTTCCAGCTCTTCCAGTTCCTCCTGCGGATTGCCTTTGCTGGCGATAATATCATCTTTGATTTTTACCGCATCTTTCTTCTGCATCAGAGTACGTTTCGCATCGCCGAGACGCTTTCTCGCGTCCTGCTCCATAATTCCGTAAATTCCAAGTCCCAACAGATTTCCGAGGATAGAGATTCGTTCATCTTTTCTCGCCTGCAAAAACAGTCCGTACTGATCCTGCATAATAAGAGCACAGCTACGGAATGTCATGGAGTCCATTCCAAGAACCCTTAAAATCTCACTCTGAGTATCAATGATTCTTTCTTTTGAAAGATTCAGCCAGTCGGTGCCGTCCTCATTCAGCTGAGAAAGGTTCAATGTCGGCTTTCCAGATTTTGTTCTGGTTCTCACTACCCGGAACCTGCTTTCTCCAATATCAAATACAAACTCAATGGAACCGCTTCTGGCATCCTCGGTACCTCTGATCCATGACTTATTGTCTCCTTCTCTGGTTTCTTCAAATAAGCAATCCGAAATCGCATCCATAAACAGGCTGCTCTTTCCAGCTCCATTCACACCGTTAATCGTGCAGAAAGAAATATCATCGAAATCAAAGCATTCTTCCTTGTAGGTCCGGTAGTTTTTGACCTTAATACTTACCGGTTTGAATACACCGTGGATCTCTACTGTATTACTGCTCTTCATCGCATCAGCGATAATCGGCTCTGCAAGTTCCACTATTTTTTCTGAATCGGTAAAGCACTTCTCATCCAGCCATTTCTTGAGGTTTAAAAGAGGATCACTTTCTTCAGAAAGGAGCTGCCGATTCGTGATGTTCATCATGCTCTCAGCTTCAATATCAGCCACATAAAACGCTCCGATTTCGTACAGATCTTTTTGCAATACCGGAATGTTTAACGCCTTTTTCTGTTCCGTGTCGCAACTGTACTGCAGTCTCACTATGGCGTCCATGCAGGAAGATGTGTAATCTTTCTCGATAAGATACATCTTCCCAGATCTGAGATATTCAGCCACATCTTCTTTATCCCATTTAATCGTCTGAAACTTCCGGTATGGAGTTTCGTAAAAATGTCCTTTTTTCAGGCTTTTCTTTTCAAATTCATGAATCCAGAATCCACGTTTCTGTCCTTCATCGTTGAAGTTCATAGCGTTTATTGCACCGGAATAAAATACATTTTCCAGACCTTCGAGCATCTGCGGGCGGTGGATATGTCCAAGAAGGACAGCATCGAATCGTGCTGTCTGCAAAGACTCTCTCGGAATTACCGGCTCAAAATTTGAAAAGAACGATGTCTGTCCGGATTCCATATTGCAACCAGGAACTGTATAATGTGCCATCAGGATTGCAGGAACCATATCTGCCACAATATTGGTCTGTGAGCATTGCGCTCTCAATCCCATAACCATTTCGCTGATATATTTTGTCCATGTGAGATTTTCTTCCTCTGCAGATAGACCTGGAAATTTTGCTCTGAACTCCTGCTTATCAAATCCAGGAATACATACAATGTCAGCGATTGGCGTACTGATAACCTGCGGTGTTGTAACAACAGCAACCTTTTTATTGTGTTCCAGCATCTTTGTAAGTACACGGAACTGTCCGAATCCATCGTGATTCGGTGTTCCTCTCATGACAACCACAAATTTGCTGACTTTCGACAGTTCATCAATAATCCTTGTTGCAGTCACCATTTCGTCAGAATACCTTACCGGTCCGATCTGCTCCTGGTGGAACACATCACCGCTGATACAAACCAGATCCGGATGTTCTTCTCTCGCCTTTTCAACCATATATTCCAAACATTTTACGGTATCCAGAGAACGGAGATTCACTCCGTCCTCAACTGGACCTTTGAACTGGCCAATGTGCCAGTCAGCTGTATGCAATACTTTCATTACATCTCCCTCGCTTTCTTTGTTAATTCCTCTAACTTCGGATAAAGAAGATTGAACTGCTGTTCTGACATTCCACAGAAGTCGATTCCATCACCTGTCCATACTTCTCCGACAATCAGGATATTTCCCATAATCGGAGATCCGTGTTTGTCTGTTTCATACAGGAAACTTCCCACACCATTCATATCAAGATCGTGGTAAAGAAATTCTTCATCAACCAGCATGCTCACGCAGCTCCCCTTTACTTTTCCAACCTTGTTTGATCCTCCAAGCTCTTTGTATAACCTGTTTGGCATTACATGCTCGCACAGTCTGCATTTCGGACCGATAAGATCTGCGAGCGCCTCATTCTGCTCAGAATAATTACCTTCAGGGAATTCATGTACTGAAATCTCATTATCTGTTGTAATTTTTATGAGTTTCATTACTTGTTACCCCCTCTCTGGCATTTAATGCAAAGTGGCCGACCAAACTTATTCAAAGAGTATTCATAAACTCTTTCGTTGATCTCTGCTCCGCAATCATTGCAAAAAAGTCCGTTTCCCTCTTGTGCAGGCTCACTACTAGCCGGCTCATCAGGAGCAACTCCATCGTGTACCGGTTCCTGATAATCTCCAGAATAATCATCTTCCGGAATATCGCTCTGGAATGCCGGATTGTCTGCATATTCCGAAACATCAAATGTATTTTCTGTTTCAAAATCCACACGTCTTACAGGAATTTCCGGTGTGCCGAACATATTATTCACAGACTGCATTCCCTGTGTAAGCATTGCCTGACGGACATTCGGATCGGAATAATCAGGCGAAAATACAACCGTCGGAATGGCGAAATTTTTCTTGAGTTCTTCGTGAGTATATGTTCCTTTCAGTCCGAGCAAAGCACGAATAACACGGAGTTTTGCTCCGGTCATAGCCTTTTCCGCCCAGGTCTTTCTAAGCTGCGTCATATTTACAAGAACAGATCTCTCGATATATTTTTCTCTGTCACACTCGTCAATCACATATCCGTTGACTTCTTTTCCGTATTTGTTCTTCAGCTTTTTGAATTCTCCCTTAAAAAGTTCAGCTGCAGCTTTTGCCTGTTTTTCATCGGCAATTCCTTTTACCGCTTTGTCTCCGAATTCGATTCGAAATTTAGCCTCCTCGTCTTCCAAACAGATCACTTTCTGGTCCGTCTCTGTTCTGGCGGTTCCGTCAGCCTTTTTCATTGCTCCCTGCGCCTGTGCCCGGTATGTATACTTATCAATTCTCTCTCCGTATGTTTCCTTTGGATTAAACTGGATTCCAGCAGCCATAGCGAGCTTATTCAGCATAGGCTTGGTAAGAGAAAAAACATCAACCCATATAGTTTTTCCATACCGATCTTTCGATCCGCTGTCTACAGAGCCTACTTTAAAAATGTCTCCGCTATTTTCTCCGAGGTCTACCGGAACTTCTTCGACATGAAATTTGTAGAAAGGGTTTAACTGAACATCTGTAGATGTTGGCAACAATAAGTTGCACTGAGAATAATGATTCATTACCTCAGGTAATGATGATAAAAATTCTTTGCTCATTGATTTTCCTCCGTATTCATTGACTTTTTTCCCACATCCATGCTAAAATACGGATGTGGGGTGTATAGGTTTTTCACCCTTGGACTCACTCGCCAAAGCGATTGTGACGTCCGAAAAAAGTTTCTGAGTTAAAGCTTCAATCACTAATTCAGCCAGATACCATGGTGTCCGTCTAACACCTCCGGCATCGCCATAACGCTGTATTATGGATTGGAGCTTTTTCGTTGCTGTAGATACAGCAAGCTGATAGTCTTCTTCGTTGATTTCTCTTCCGATCATCTCCTCTATTGTCTTCTTGTCCATAACAAATCTCCTAACCATTGCAAAAACAAAAACACTCCATATGCCACAAATCCTGCCGCAAATACTTCTCCGCCTATCGCATCGTATCCTCTTACTTCACGAAGTTTCTCTGCTATTGCTATGTAGAAAAGAAATCCGGATGCAAACGATATTGCCAGCTGCGTGAGCATGATTGCCGCCCATTTCAGTTTTTCTTTCACTACTCTGAGAAATCTTTTCATTACTCTTTTTCGTGAACATTTCTTCCGAACCGGCGGATTATATAATGCAATCCGTTCAGGCCGGAGGATAACCTGCTCTGTATTATTTATCAGGTCATACAGTACAAATGGTTTCATTTTCTTTCTCCTTTACACAATTATTCTCATCTGTCCGTTGTTCTCGGTGCAGATAAGGTGAGACAGATTTTCAACCGAGCGGGCAATCCGCTCCTCTCTCATCTTCTCTTCCTCTTTGCAGTCACATTTTTCTCCCGGATCCAGATAACATCCGCATTCCGGACAAATATAACCATACATTCTCTTCTTCCCTCCTTTACTCGATCATGCAGATTTCATCAAAGTATTTTTTCGGGATTCTCCCGTTTGGATAAGCCTTCGTGAGTTTTCCGTTATCAATGCATTCCTGACGCATTTCCCGGATCATGTTATACGCTTTAGACTGACTGACATCCAGAAGTTTCACAATGTCATCAGCTTTATAGTAAGAACGGTTGGAACTATCCAGTTCCTTGACAATACCAGCAGCCATGTCTTACCCTCCTATCTAATATTTTTTTCTGCCCATATCTTCAGCTCGTTAGTAATCTGAGTGACCTCATCCAGTGTCTTGATAATGATTTCTAAATCTCCTTTTTCCTCGTCAGTGATTATGCCGTCTTCCGTGATGTCCAAAAGCAGATCTTTTGCCTTTGATATTTTTCTGAACGAAGAAAGAGCTTTTACACTGATTCTGTCAAGATCTTCCGATTCAACTTCCGGGAAATCCTTTCCAAGCGGACACATATATTTGCAAAAATGAGCCTTCAGTTCCGGAGCATTATATATATCTGACATCATGAGAACCTCGTCAGGAAATGGATTTTTACTTCCGAGCTCTATTCTCGCGAGCCTGCTTCTGTCAATTCCAAGCTCCTCCGATGCTCCCTCTCTGCTATTCAGACGGTCATTGAACTTTGCGGCGTTGTAACGTGCCTGTGTGAAGATATTTTCCTTTGCTTTTGTTGCATACTTTGCCATTTAAGTGACCTCCGTAATAAGCTAAACTATAATCAAATAACTGTATCGGTGTAAGGAACCGTAACGTGTCTGTCCTCACCGATCACCTTAGCGATCTCAGGTGCATAGACTCGGCCATTGACAACACCAGAAACATAATTTCTGCTAAATCCAACACGCTCTGCAAGTTCAGTCACGTTAATATCATCATCAATCATGGATTTTTTTACTTCTTTGCACCATGTCGGAAGAATTCGTTTCATTTTTCCACCTCTTTCCGTTTGTTACCATTTGTTGTTTACATTTGTTTAAAACTGCCTTAGAATAACGGTATACGTTAATCAAAATAGAAAGGAGTATCTGCTATGAATAATCAGACTTCGTGGTCGGAGCAATTACAACGCATTGGAATGTCAGAGTTTTCGTCGGCTCATCAGGACATCCTTATGCAGTTACGAGAAAGCCGGATTCCGATAGGATCTGCTTCTCTTTCGCAAGCATCGGCTGAAGCCCTTATACGGGCTGTGTCAGTAATGATTGAAGAAAATAACAAAGCCGTTCTTACGGAATTAGAACAGTAACTATTCATTTTGCATTACTTCTTTTGAGCTGTTTTTAAGCTCTATTTTTAAAAAGTGTTTTAAACATTTGGTGATTACAGTTTTATAATAATCCCCATTTGTGAGTTTGTCAATACTTTTATTCACATTTTGGGATTTTGAAAGGAGCACTATGATTATTCAAAGAGTATTATCTCTACTTGATGAGAAATCGCTTAAAGCCGCAGATTTATGTAGGGCTTTAGATATAAGCACTAGTACAATGACAAACTGGAAAAACAGGGGGACTGATCCACCGGCAAAGATGATTGTCCCAATTTGTGAATTTCTCGGCGTTTCATGTGAATTTCTATTAACAGGAAAAGAAAGCATATTTCCTGCAATATCAAAAGAAGATTCTGAATGGCTGGTTCTAATTCACCAGCTACCAGATGATGCTCAATTAGAATTCAAAGGAGAGCTGAAGGGCTATATAAAATGCCTTAAACGAGATGTTGGTGAACCAGCGGGATTGAGAGAGGCAAAATAATACCCTTCGAGTGGTACCGAAGGGGAAGGAGAGATTAAATATGAGCATGATAAACTGTCCAGAATGCGGAAAAATAATATCGGACGAAGCTACAACTTGCCCGAATTGCGGGTATGTATTGAAAAAGAAAAAGCCTGCATGGATTATAGTGCTGGCAATCATAATGGGAATTATTGCAATTCTCGTTCTTGCTTCAGGGTTCAAAGATCTTTTCACAGCAAAAGAGATTGATTCTGGAAAAAAGAAGCAAGTTGTAAATGAACAGAATACCGAATCACAGAAACCAGCGTTTCAGTTTGAGGTAAGCACAGATGAAGATCTTGCAGGATTCCCAGACGCTCAGGGTTTTACCGAGGTATCTAACGGAGAGTTTAAGACAGCAATGGTAAGTATCGGAGTTAAAGATATATCTGATGTGGAGATCGGGAATTATAAAGAAGAATCTGGCGTTTATTTTCTCGACGCAAAGTGTAAAACAGATACGGGTATCACGTTAATTATCGATTATATGTATATCTCGTTCGCTTCTGATCCAGAATGGACCATTTGCTATATTGCGGACTACGATTCTGGAAAGCATTATTATGTAAGAGAAGGATCTGAGAACGAAGTGGATATATACGATTACAAAACAGGAGAATTAACATCAAAAGCAAATCCTAGTTCAAAGAGTAATTAAGGTGTAATAATGAGTGATATTGGAGAAAGAATAAAGGAACTGCGTTCGGAGGCAGGCATTACTCAGTTGCAGCTGGGGAAATATGCAGGATGCACCGGCCAGGTTATATCTAACATAGAAAGAGGATACACACGTCCGTCTGCAGAGGTTCTAAATAAAATTGCAGATTCCCTTCATGTTCCTTCAGACTATATATTGGGAATCTCTAAATCAAAATGGATTGCATCAAATCCATATACACTGAGCCGTTGCTTACAGGATAGGATCTCTTCTCTATTGAAAAAAGAACAAATGACAATAGAATCATTCGCCGCAGCCGCAGAACTTGACCAAGACGAGGTGTCAGAAATCGTGTCCGGAGGAATTCGCCCGAATACAGACACGCTGGCCAGGATCGCCGGCACTCTTCATACAACGATAGATTATCTTATCGGGATGACCGAGTACGAAGTCTCGATAGAATCTGAGGAAGAAGAAGACATTATCCAATATTTCAGAAAAATGTCCAAAAGCGGCAAAAGAATATTCATGGGAATGTTGGAGGAGGTCAAAGACAAATAACACGAGACAGGAGACTTTGCAATGCCAGCATACAAATATCAGTTGAAGACCGGGAAAACGAAGTGGTATGCGAACTTCTATTATGAGGACTGGACGGGCACACGACAGCACAAGTGCAAACGTGGCTTTGATACGAAGAAAGAAGCCAACGAATACGAAAGATTGTTCTTGGATAAGTTTTCAAAGAGCCCTACTATCCTGTTCTCTTCCCTTGTTGACAACTATCTGGATGATATGAAGACCAGAATAAAACCAACAACCATAAAAAACAAAGAGTATCTAATAAGAACGAAGCTGGTTCCATACTTCGGGAAATTACAGATCTGTGATATAGACGCCGAGGTTATACGAAAGTGGCAAAATGTGTTGATCGAATACAGGGATAAGAAGGGAAAGCCGTATGCAGAAACTTATCTCTATACCATAAATGCTCAGTTGTCTGCAATAATGAATTATGCAGTGAAATTCTATAGGCTGCAGATCAACCCTTGCTTCATCGCCGGATATATCGGAAAGAACAAAGCCAGTGAAATGAAGATATGGACACACGATCAGTTTAAACAGGCCTTGGAGCATGAAAAGAAGATTGCATACACAATCGCTTTTAAGATCCTGTTCTATGGTGGTATTCGAGAAGGGGAGCTACTGGCCCTTACTCCTGATGATATACCGAGAGATGAAGCCATGATTGACATCAATAAGAATTATGCCGTAGTGGACCGGGTGGAATACTTTCTTACTCCAAAGACAGAACGAAGTGTCCGGATCGTAACTATACCGGATACTCTGCATGCAGAAATTCTCGAATACATCGACAGCATAGAAGTTGATCACGATGAGAGAATCTTCTATTTCGGAAAAAGCGGTCTGTCGGATGAATTTAAACGGATGAAAAAACTTGCCAGTGCCGAAGATATCCGCATCCACGATCTGAGGCACAGTCATGTTGCCATGCTGATAAATATGGGCGTTGGAATCGAAGAGATTTCCAGAAGACTTGGCCACGATTCCATTAAGACAACATGGGATACCTACTCTCACTTATATCCGGGTACCGACAAAGTGCTTGCAGGAAAGATTGAAGATCTTATTAAGAAAGAAATTGAAGAAAAGGACGTTCCAAAATACGATATTGCAAAATCAGATGTGCCTATGGTTCCTGATTCTCCTCTTGGAAAAGAGAGTCAGGCTATTCTGTTTACTGCAGAGAAGCAGAGCAATGTCCATATTCAGAAGAACAACAGGAACATCTTTCAGAAGTACGGTATCGATATTGATAATGAGATTTTATTCGGATATAAGATGATGGCCTATCTGGACTTCATCGCATTCGGAAATTCAATCATTAACATCATCACGGACTTTCATCCTGAAGAAAAGCTAAAGGATTTCATTCTGTCGATGTTCACGGAGTCCATTTCAGCGTGCGAAATGGCAGACGGAAATATCATGAATCTGGACACATATATTTCCCAGACAGCTATACCGAGATACCATAAAATATATGGAATATATGCATAATTTTATTTTTTAACATCACCGTAACATCACAGATATTAAAAATCCCCTGAGAGCCCAGTGTTTATGCGGGTTCCCAGGGGATACCTATTATTCAAACTCAATCGTTCCCGGTGGCTTACTCGTCAGATCATAGAATATTCTATTCACCCCACGAACTTCATTTATAACTCTGCTCATCACTTTATTCAGAACTTCATACGGAATCTCCGCCGCCTCTGCAGTCATGAAATCAACCGTATTAACAGCTCTAAGAGCTACAGCATAATCATAAGTTCTCTCATCACCCATAACACCAACGCTTCTCATATTCGTAAGTGCTGCAAAATACTGACCAATTGTCTTATCAAGTCCGGCATTTTCAATCTCTTCACGATAAATAGCATCTGCATCCTGAACGATACGAACTTTCTCAGCTGTTACTTCGCCGATGATACGTACTCCAAGTCCCGGTCCTGGGAATGGCTGACGGAATACGAGTCTTTCAGGAAGTCCAAGCTCAAGTCCTGCTTTACGAACTTCATCTTTGAAAAGATCACGAAGCGGCTCAATGATTTCTTTGAAATCTACAAAATCCGGAAGTCCTCCTACATTGTGGTGAGATTTGATTACAGCGGATTCTCCGCCAAGACCACTTTCTACCACATCCGGATAAATTGTTCCCTGTGCAAGGAATTCAACAGTACCGATCTTCTTTGCTTCTTCTTCGAAGATACGGATGAATTCTTCACCGATAATCTTACGTTTTGCTTCTGGCTCTGTAACGCCTGCAAGTTTGTTATAATATCTTTCCTGCGCATTTACGCGGATAAAGTTCAGATCAAACTGTCCTTCTGGTCCGAAGATTGCCTCAACTTCATCTCCTTCATTTTTACGAAGAAGTCCGTGATCTACGAATACACAAGTAAGCTGTTTTCCAATGGCTTTGGAAAGAAGTCCTGCTGCCACTGAAGAGTCAACCCCACCTGACAGTGCGAGCAATACTCTTCCGTTTCCAACCTTCTCGCGGATCTCTGCAATTGTATTCTCAACAAAAGCATCCATCTTCCAGTCGCCCGCACATTCACATACATTTTTTACAAAGTTGTTGATCATCTTTGTTCCTTCTACTGTATGAAGTACTTCTGGATGGAACTGGATTGCATACAGTTTCTCAGCTGCGTTCTCAGCTGCTGCAACCGGACAGTCAGCAGTGTGTGCTGTAATTTCAAATCCCGGAGCAATCTTTGAAATATAATCAAAATGGCTCATCCAACATGTTGTTGTCTCTGAAACACCCTCAAATACTTTGGAGTCTTTTTTATCAATAATAACTTCTGTCTTACCGTATTCTCTTACATCTGCACGCTCAACTTTTCCACCAAGTACATGAGACATCAGCTGTGCGCCATAGCAAAGTCCGAGAACCGGAATACCAAGCTTGAACAGTTCTTCTGAATAAGTCGGTGAATCCGGCTCATAACAGCTGTTCGGTCCGCCTGTGAGAATGATTCCTTTCGGATTCATTGCTTTGATCTTTTCAATATCTGTCTTATAAGAATAAATCTCGCAATATACATTACATTCCCTGACACGTCTGGCAACCAGCTGATTATACTGTCCACCAAAGTCAAGGACAATCACTAATTCTTTCTTCAAATCTTTCCTCCTGTAAAATCCAATCAAAACTATTTACTTTATTTATATATCTTTTTCTGTTTTTCATTATAGTAGAGGAAGCATTGATTTACAAGTATTTGTTTATGTAAAATAAAATCTTATCCACAATTTCTATTACTATACACGGTAATTATTCCCCTTCTGATCTATCCAGAACAAAGAATGTGCCTCGGCACCCTCTTACGCCTGCGGTGGTCGCTTGCGACACCTACATCGTACACCGCAGTGCGCATTCTATGTATCCACTGTTATGGGTATAATATATCAAAAAAGATGCCGAACAAATGTCCGACATCCCATTTTTATGTTCCATTTTATGCTGCAAATCTTTCTAGCTGTCTTTCAAGTTCTGTGCAATCGTCTGCATACATCTGCAGTTCAATCACGTTATTCAATCCCAGATTCATGATTCCAAGTAATGACTTCGCATCTACTACTGCCCGTCCTCTTCTCATGTCCATGTTAAAGTCAAATTTACATACTGTTTTCAAGAAATCAATGATCTCATCCGGGTGTTTGAAAGTAATGTTCATTGTGCTCATTCTTTTCACCTCTTTCTGCCTTAACGGCTATGAAATCCTTTTCACTTTTCACATATATCATAGCACATTTTTTATATTTAAAAGGGCGAAATTTTTTATAAAAGTGTATTTTTTTAATTAAATATGCCTCTTATTCTCTACTTTTTTCTATAAGCAATATAAAATTACTCCTGATTATGAAATCCCATTGGAGTTACGTCTGTATTCCGTCGGTAAAATTCCTTCCTCCTCTTTAAACACCTTACTCATATATTTGGGATCAGAGTAACCGACAAGCCCCGCAATCTGATTCATCTTATATTTTGTTGTCCTGAGAAGCTCCTTTATTTTTTCTATCCTGTATTTCCTCACAGTTTCTGTAAAATTATATCCTGTCTCCTTCTTAAACTGAGAACTCAGGTATTCTTCCGATACATAAAGCTGGCTCGCTGCTTCTTCCAATGTAATACCACTGTCATATTTTTTTCTTATAATTTCCATTGCTTTTTGGATAAGCGTACTGTACTGCTCAAATTTATGCTCATATGATATCATCCGTTCCAAGCCTTGAATCGCTTTCTCTATCTGTTTCCAGCTGATGGCATAGGTAATCTGCTGCATAAGACTCAGGATTTTTGTTTCATCAATCTCCCCGCCATAATTTCTATAATTCAATCCAGCTGCCATGCAAAAACGAATGATACTGTATTTTATTTCTTTTGGAAAATATTTTTCTCTTTTCATTTCCTCACAAACAAGTTGAAATTGTCTGGCAATTCCTTTCTTGTTTTCATCGAAAATCATTTCTCGCATTCGTTGTTCTAATTCTACCGGATAACGCACTGAAACAGCTTCAAATTTCTCAACTGTCTGCTGACAGATTAAAACTCCTCGCGGCTGAAGAAGATTCCATTCCATGAGACTTCCTGCCTGAATCATTGCATCTACCAGCTTTGTCAGCTGTTTTGTCTCTATCCATACACAAATAATTGTCCCCGGAAAATTCCTACATAACCCAGTAACCACATTTTTTTTAAAATATTCTTTCCAGTTCCTTGCTTCACGTACCCGGTAAATGATCAGATACACCTGTTTCCATCGATCCGAACATATAACAGATGCCGAAAATCCACACTCACGTCTACAGATTTCTTCGAGAAATCCACGTATATTTTCCTTCTGCTCCTCGTATTCGTCTGCCATTGAAACCGTAAATAAATATCCCGGATCATCCACTGTAAAACCATATTTCCGGATAGTCATTTCATTTAACTTCTGATTCGATATAATTTCTCCATACCTGCAGCTTAACAGAACATTTTCAACAGTAAAAGAAGCCTGCATCCAATATTCATTCCTGATTTTTTCATGAATACGGCTTAATGCCTTCTTAAGCTCCATCGGCCGGAACGGCTGTACTAAATATCCGTCCACCCCCAGATCGATTGCCTGCTTTGCCTGTTGAAAATCTTCATCCTTTGTTATAATAATCACACGGAACTCACGTCCTTCCGTGCGTAATTTTCTCAAAAGATTTAACCCATTCATCCGCGGAAGCCCAATGTCCATGATAACAAGATTTGGCTGCATAACTGTTATCATCTCATATGCAGACTGTCCATTCCCTGCAATCCCCGCCAACTCGTAATTCGGATCTACGCGTTTTAAACCTTTTTTCAGTTCTTCTAATACTTTTTCATCCCTTTCAACGATTGCCACCCGCATTTGAACAGTCTCCTCTCAATGTCCGTGTTTCTGATTGAATATCCTCTTTTATTGTAACATTAACTTCAATAATTGGAAGCATGCAAGTGTAAATATTTTTCTCTGGTAGCGAGCCCTCCCCGGATGTGACGTTCTGATTTGTTAGTGTCTAAAACCTTACGCGTTTCATGAGCCAGTGATGGATTGATCTGAAGCAGACGTTCTGTAACATCCTTATGCACCGTACTCTTACTAATCCGAAACTGTTTTGCTGTCTGTCTCACTGTCGCATTATTTTCTATAATATAATTTGCAATTTCCACTGCACGCTCCTCAATATATTCTCTCATAGAAAAGCCCCTGCATAGTTTGTTTTTTACAATCTATGCAGGGGCAAATTAATGTATGTCTAATTCCTGTTCCATCTATTCGTGGAAAACATTATACTATACAACTTAATACTCAAATACTGCCACACCATATCCCGGAAGAGGATATGCAAAGGAATATTTCTGACCATCACATTCCTGTTTCTCTGGCTTGTAAACCAATGGGCGTTCTTCTCCTGATCCGCCGTATTTTGTCTCATCACTGTTAAGAACAAGCTTAAACTGCTTTCTTCTCGGAACACCAACACGGTAATCTGGTCTGTCTACCGGTGTAAAATTGCATACAAAGAGCAGATTTTTCTTACCATCTTTTGAATGTCTTGTGAAACTGAAAATACTCCGGAAGATATCATCCTTATTGATCCAGTCAAATCCCTTCGGATCATTATCCAACTCATACAATGCCTTATTCTTCTTATAAAGATGAAGCAAATCTTTATACCAGTTCTGAATCTGCTGATGTGGTTCTTCTGCAAGAAGGAACCAATCCAGTTCTCTCTCTTCACTCCACTCACGAAGCTGTGCGAACTCCTGTCCCATAAAGAGAAGCTTCTTTCCAGGATGTCCCATCATAAATGCATATGCCACCTTCAAGTTGCGGAACTTATCCCATCCTTCTCCCGGCATCTTATTCAACATGGAGCATTTCAGATGAACAACCTCATCATGAGAAAGTACAAGAATATAGTTCTCTGAATATGCATATTCCATAGAAAATGTCATCATGTGATGTGCATTCTTTCTGAAATAAGGATCCAGTTTCATGTATTCTGTAAAGTCATGCATCCATCCCATATTCCACTTCAAAGTAAATCCAAGTCCGTCATCCTCAGGAGATCCTGTCACCTTCGGCCATGCTGTGGACTCTTCTGCGATCATCATAACGCCTTTATTTCTTCCGCAAACTACAGAATTCAGATGTTTAAAGAATGCAATCACCTCAAGATTCTCATTTCCACCAAATTTATTCGGAATCCACTGTCCATCTTCTCTTCCGTAGTCCAAATACAGCATAGATGCCACTGCATCTACACGAAGTCCGTCTACATGATAATGTTCAACCCAGAACAATGCATTCGCCAGAAGGAAGTTGGAAACTTCCGGTTTTTCATAATTGAAAACCTTCGTTCCCCAATCAGGATGCTCGCCCTTTCTCGGATCTGGATATTCGAATGTCGGTGTTCCGTCAAAATCTGCCAGACCATGTGCATCTTTCGGGAAATGCGCCGGTACCCAGTCAAGAATAACACCGATATTATTCTTATGAAGATAATTTACCATATATGCAAAATCTTCCGGTGTTCCATAACGTGAAGTTGGTGCATAATATCCGGTCACCTGATATCCCCAGGAACCGTCAAACGGATGCTCTGCGATTCCCATCAACTCAACATGAGTATATCCCATCTCTTTTACATACTTTGTAATTGCTTCTGCAAACTCACGATATGTATAGAATCCTTCATCTTCTCTTCCAGGATGTCTCATCCAGGAACCCATATGCACTTCGTAAATAGACACTGGTTCTTCTTTGTTATCCCACTTCTCACGAGCTGTCATCCACTTACTGTCTGACCAGTTCAGATTAGAAATGTCTGTAATTCTGGATGCTGTTCCCGGTCGAAGCTCTGCATAATTAGCAAATGGATCTGCTTTATAGATCTTCTCACCCGCCTGTGTCTCTATACAGAACTTATACAAATCCCCTTTTTTCGCCTCCGGAACGAAGCATGTGTATATTCCGAGAGGCTCTCCTCTCTTCATCTTATCTTTCGTCTCATCCCAGTCATTAAACTCTCCGATTACAGAAACGTTTACTGCATGAGGAGCCCATACCGCAAAATATACTCCTCTTTTTCCGTTCTTTGTCACCTCATGGGCACCCATCTTTTTATAAATCTCATAATGATTTCCCTGCCCAAAAAGATAATGGTCAAGTTCTCCGATCTCATAAGGCTGCACTTTCGTCTTCGTGCTGTTTTTCTTAACCATAAAGCCACCTCACTGCTCAAATATATTCCTGATTGTAATGATTTAAAAACCATACAATTTCTTATAGATCAAGGCACATTACCGAATCTTTCAATTGGTAACAAAGTTTCATTCTCCCCTTGAACACTATAGTTTTATTATACTTGATACTGTATAAAAAAGAAAGAGAAAATGTATTATTGCACAAAAATAGACAGTCGTTTTACTGACTGTCTATTAATTCTTAACAAATATATGTCATTAAATGTTGAAATCTTTCTCTGAAAGCAGAATTCTGTCGGAAGAATCTGTATTCTTTCCAAATACTCTCTTCACAAGTTTCTTTGCGGAAGCTTTTTGTGAATGAGCAATCGCATCATCCATCACTTCTTTCACTTCTGCTACTGTTACTGCATGATCTTCTCTCTGTAAAGAATCAATCTTACTGTACAGTGCAAGAATTCCCATCTCATCGATTCTGTAACCATTCTCCTGAGCATAAGTCTGTCCAAATGTTACAAGCTCATCATTAATAAAGATCGGCACTTCAAGTCTGGAAGTAAATTTTCTTCTGAATTCTCTGTTGGAAGAAAGAAGTCTGTCCAGTGGTTTTCTCTGCTCTTCAAGAACTACCAAAAGTTCTCCTGTATCCTGCTCCATTGCTTTGTTCAGCTTGGCGAGTGTTTTTTCGTTCATCTGTCCGGCTTTTTCAATGATCAGTGCACCGCCGTACAATTTACGGAAAATGTCTCCGATTCTCTTCTTATTCAGTGACTCACCTGTCACAATTGCAACCTTACCCTGACGGATATCACGCTGCTTCTGAATTGCCTTTACAACATCAACAGCGAGGACTGTCTTTCCATTTCCTTTATTTCCAATAATCAGAAGGTTTCCTGTTCTGGAAGTTCCTTTGCGGTTTGTACAGTTCTTATCCTGCTCAAGTACATCTACCAGCTGCTCACTCATACCACGCACAGGTACAAAATAAGAGAAGAGTTTTTTCTGTTCCTCTGTAAGTCCTGCTCTTGTACCGATTCCACTCTGTGTTTCAAGATCATAACGACCATGTACAATAAATCCTGTATCAGACATTGCATCTGCAATCTCATCTAACGGTAATGGTGATGTCTTACCTGTTGCGATCAATTTTGCAGTCTCTTTACGGCTCAATGGTGTCGTCGCAGACATGATATCAATTCCATCATCTTCATCCGGAATCTCTCTGTCATCCGGTTCCTCACTATGCGCTGGATTCACGCTGAATTCATCTTCAAAATTTGGCACTTCTTCATAAGAATTCAGACCAAGAAGATCATCATCTGAAATCTTATCTTCTGCTGTGAAAAGATCTCTTGGATTAATTACTTCATCATCCTCATCGTCTTCTTCATAACCATAGGCATCCAGATCATCATATCCTTCTTCCTCACCGAACAGATCATCATCAGACTCTTCATAATCATCCGGCAGATCGTCATCAGACTCTTCATAATCATCCAACAAATCGTCATCAGACTCTTCATAATCATCTAAAATATCGTCTTCGTCAAACTCTTCTGCATCATCCCAGTCATACGCATCATAATCTTCGTACTCATCCTCACCGAGTCTGAGATCATCCGCAAGCTCTCCCATATTTTCATGTGGTTCTTCTTCTACCTCAAGAACTTCTTCTGAACTTACTGTTGCATCTACTTCTTCCTCTTCCGGAATAACACCTTCAATCTCATCAATCAGTTTCTGTATCTCTGGTGATAAAATTGGTTCTTCATTATTTTTATTGTCCATAGTCTCTCTTACTGCTGCTCCTTCTGAATCATCTTCATCATTGACAACTTCAGTTTCTGAGATCAGTTCCTCCACCTCAGACAAATCTTCTGATTCATCTGTCAGATCTTCTGACTCAGCTGCATCTATTTCAAGAATTTCTTCCTCTTCCGGTTCTGCTTCTTCTACTTCAAGGATTTCTTCCTCTTCCGGTTCTGCTTCTTCTACTTCAAGAATTTCTTCCTCTTCCGGTTCTGCTTCCCCTGCTTCAAGAATTTCTTCCTCTTCCGGTTCTGCTTCTCCTGCTTCAAGGATTTCTTCCTCTTCCGGTTCTGCCTCTTCTACTTCAAGAACTTCTTCCGGTTCTGCTTCTCCTGCTTCTATAGTAACTGCATCTTCCGGGACATCTTCTGAAGTCTCCTCCACTGCCTGTTCTATAAGCTTTTCTTCTGTCTCCGGTTCCGGTATCAGTTCTTTCATCCCTGATGGAACTACTCGTTCTTTACTGGCTTCCTCAGCTTTCTTCTCTTCTGTCAGTTGATTCACGATCTCAAGATCTTCTACATCCTCAATTGCTGCAATATCCTCTTCCAGATCTGTCATATCCGGTTCGACTTCTTCTCCCGGTTCTGCCTGAACTTCCGGTTTCGGATTGAGTAATTGCTGCAGAGCTTCATCTAACCGCATCGTATCTCCAAGTTTCTTCTTGACTGGTTTTACCGGATTCTTACCGACAATCGGTATGGAAGCAGTATCTTTGCTAAGTGTTCTCTTATCTCCACTTGTCTCTACCGTTGCCGGCTGAACTTCTGACTCATCCTCGGAAGCTTCTATAACTTCTGCTGTTTCTACTCCTGCTTCTTCCGGATTTTCTACTTCGGCATCCGGCTCTTCTGCCGCTTCCAAAGTAACCGCATCCGTGTCAATCACATAGGAAGTACTGTCGTTCTCCATCACCGGCTGTTCTGTCAGCCCGATTGATCTTGTATCTCCAAGTGCTTCAGCTCCTTCTGACGCAGAATCTTTTTCCTCGTCTTCTCCTAAATAGGAAGTCAGATCCGGTATTTCTTCTGTCTCTGAAGAAAGCTTCTCATATCTGTGATCATATTTCTGCTGCTGCGATGGTGACAATGGCTTATACTGCATCTTCAGTTCCATTGCCTTATAAACATACTTACCCTCGCTGAACCAGAGGATCAGATCATCACATTCTTCCAGACATTCTGTCATCATACCTGCTTCGCGATAAAGCTTCGCCAGTTCATAAGCCCACTCTTCAATATATTCTGCCTTCTTAAATTCCTCCAGAGCCTCAATCTGCTGTTCGATCGGCGCTCTCTGCGCTCTTAAGATCTGATATCTAAGGATATGCCTGTTCGGATCTTTCGGTGCAATCTGGATAAATTCGTCATAATAGTCGATTGCTTCATCTATATTCTTTGTCTTAATTGCAAGAGAACATAACTTATAGATCACCTTGCGGCTTCCTTCAGAACGGCGATATGCAAGATTCATCACATCATAGCTCTTCTGATACTCTTTTGTTTTTTCATAAATATCACTGACATTCATCAGCATCCCTGCGTTACGGACACGCTTCCAGTCAATCAGATCTGCTGCTGCCGCTGCTTTTCTGTATTCTCCATCTTCCATAAGTTCCAGCATCTCTTCTGTCTTTAACTTATATTCATACTTATCCACTGTACTCACCTCATTGTCATTGAAATATTAGTTTTGGTCTGAATGTGTCCATTAGGCACTAGCCGATACTCTTTCATTATTCTACCATATGAGGTCTGTAATGTCAAAAAAATGCACCTTCAATTCCTTTTGAAAGTGCATTTTTAGTGTTATTTAATTGTATTATTATTATAATTTTATATTTTGTATCGGAGATTATTCGCGATTCTACGTTCCTGTGAGACCTTTGTCGTCTGTTATTTTATCACCTGAATGATTTTCATATCCATTCAATACTTTATGTATTAAATCTTCTGTCAAGTCATTCCTGCTTTTATAACAAATCTGAGATTATAACATGTCCTTTCAATGTTTCTTTACACATTTTTCATTCTATGTTATATGCGGTATTTTTATTCAATACATCTATGAGTGATTCATCTTTTTCTCTTTGCTTCCAGTTTCCGTACTCTCCGATCTTTGATCTTCTTTTCTTTCTACTGGACTTTTACGCTTGGCAAAGGTCTCTTTCTTCACAGGAACCTTCACTCATCATACCACTGACATATTGATAAAAATCTGAAACTATACTGTCCATGGGACTGACCTCCTGTTGAACTTGTATTTTTAATCTAATCAGGCATCTGTTACTTTTGCCTTCTTAGTTAAATATCTTTGGGAGATTTCTTTCTCTCTTTGATGGTTATATAATAACATTCGGCGTCTAATTTGTCAATATATTCCTTTGATTTTTTTATATTTTTTATTTATTATCTGCTTTGGTTGTAATTGTCTGAATTTTCAAACATTTCGATTAACAGATTTCTGCTCCAGCCGGCATTTCTTTTTCCGGTGTCATCAGTGCAAGGTTACCTTCTGCATCTTCTGCACAAAGCAGCATCCCCTCTGAAAGTACGCCTGCCAGCTTCGCAGGTTTCAGGTTTACAAGAACCATAACTTTCTTACCAACCATTTCTTCCGGTGTGTAATGTGCTTTGATTCCGGATACGATCTGTTTTACCTGGCTTCCAACTTTTACCTGAGAGCAGAGAAGCTTTTTGGATTTCTTTACAGCCTCACATGCAATGATCTCTCCAACCTGGAACTGCATTGCTCCGAACTGCTCAAATGTGATCTCATCTTTCGGCTCAATGTCGATAACAGCTTCTTCCTCTTTCTTTTCTTCTACCTTCGGATGAAGTTCTTCAACTTTCTTCATAACCTCTTCGAGATCCATTCGCTGGAACAGGATCTCCGGTTTCTCTGTTACATGTCCGTTACCAAGCTGCTCAAGGATCTTCTTACTTGTAGAAGGCATAAAGGATTCAAGAAGTCTTGCACCTTCAGAAATGCTCTGGATCAGATTCCAAAGTACTGTAGAAAGGCGATCCTTCTTGGATTCATCTTTTCCGAGTACCCAAGGAGTTGTCTCATCAATATATTTATTGCAGCGTTTGAACAGATTGAAGATTTCTGTAATCGCATCGGCAACACGGAGGTCTGCCATCTTAGCATCAACTGCTTTAGAAGCATTCTCTACAACTGCTTTCAGTTCTGCATCTACATCTTCTACAACACCCTTATCTTCTACTGTTCCGCCGAAGTATTTGTTTGTCATAGAAACAGTTCTGTTTACAAGGTTTCCAAGTGTATTTGCAAGATCAGAGTTCAAACGCTCTACCATCAGCTCCCAGGAAATAACACCGTCATTCTCGAATGGCATTTCATGCAGTACAAAGTAACGAACTGCATCTACGCCAAAGAAATCAACGAGTTCATCTGCATAGAGAACATTTCCTTTAGACTTACTCATCTTACCGTCTCCCTGAAGCAGCCACGGATGTCCAAACACCTGTTTCGGAAGTGGAAGATCAAGTGCCATAAGGAAGATTGGCCAGTAAATTGTATGGAAACGGATGATATCTTTTCCGATCAGATGAAGGTCTGCCGGCCACAGCTTGTTGAACTGCTCTGTACTGTTTCCGTCTGCATCATATCCGATTCCTGTGATATAGTTTGTAAGAGCATCAAGCCATACATATACAACGTGCTTTGGATCGAAATCTACCGGAATTCCCCACTTGAAGGATGTTCTGGATACACACAGATCCTGAAGTCCCGGAAGAAGGAAGTTGTTCATCATCTCGTTCTTACGGGCAACCGGCTGAATGAACTCCGGGTGTGTATTGATATGCTCGATCAGACGATCCGCATACTTGCTCATTTTGAAGAAATATGCCTCTTCCTTTGCCGGCTGAACCGGGCGTCCACAGTCAGGACATTTTCCATCTACAAGCTGAGACTCTGTGAAGAAAGACTCACACGGTGTACAGTACATTCCTTCATAATGTCCCTTGTAAATATCTCCCTTGTCGTAAAGTTTCTTGAAAATCTTCTTAACCTGTTTCTCATGATCTTCATCTGTTGTACGGATGAATTTGTCATAAGATGTATCCATCAGATCCCAGATTCTTTTGATTTCTGTTGATACATTATCTACGAATTCCTTTGGTGTGATTCCAGCCTCCTCGGCTTTGAGCTCGATCTTCTGTCCGTGCTCATCTGTTCCTGTCTGGAAGAATACATCATATCCCTGGCTTCTCTTGTAACGTGCGATTGCATCTGCAAGCACGACCTCGTATGTGTTTCCGATATGCGGTTTACCTGATGTATAGGCGATCGCTGTTGTTATATAATATTTTGGTTTTTCTGACATTTGTCTGCCTCCTTTTCCCACAATGTGGGATTCTTTTCTCAAATTCCAGTGACTACTATTACGACTTTCTGCTGGATCTTTCGCGAAAAAAGAATGTGCCAAGGCACATTCTTGCACTTGCGGTGGTCGCTTGCAACACCTACTTTGTACGCCGCAGCGCATATCCCTAGCGGAGCGTTTTTAATATATTAGGAAAGAACCTAATATATTAAAAAACGCCCTCCCAGAGACTTGCATCCCTGAGAAGACGAATCCTACTTTCGTGTTACCACTTCTCTTCGTTCCTTCCTCGCGGAAAGAAACCTCTATGAGTATCTGCATTTTCGTTAGTAAAAACTGCTTTGTTAATCAAAACCACTTTGAATACTACGGCATTTCTCACTGTTGATACTCTTCGCTATAAAGGGCGAATCCCTTCACAGACTAACCCGGATCTTTTTATTCAAGATTGCTGCTTAAACAACTCACTTGCTCACTCTGTTCAGGCTCATCTGCGCTGCTCAGAAGCCATCTTCATCTGTCTTCCATCCATCCCTCTCAGCATCCGGCCTGACAGCCTTCAGGACTTTTCTGTAGAATCTGTTACAGACTACTCTCTTCCTCATCGCGTTTCGCTTATCACTGCTTTTCATTCCTTAAAAAGGTTAGCATAACGCGAATAGAATGTCAAGATACACCGCTTGTTGTTTTCTCTTTCGATTCCTCTGTTGTCCCGCCAGCATTTCCTTTCGCTTTCACTCTTGGAAATGTAATATCTACCCGGAACAAATCTCCGTCCAGATACAAGTCAAATGTGCCGCCCTGCATTGTTGTAAGGCTCTTCGCTATAGAAAGTCCTAATCCACTTCCCTCCGTACTTCTGGAAATATCTCCGCGGATAAAACGTTCTGTCAGTTCGTCAGCCTGAATATTCAACTGATGCTCGGAAACATTTTTCAATGAAAATCTTACCTTTGTATCATCTGTTTTCAGAGTCGCGTAAACTCTGGTTCCAGGCATTGCGTACTTGGCTGCATTTCCGTAAATATTTTCCAGAACACGCCACATTCTTCTTCCATCGACATGCACAACAGCCGGTTCTGTCGGAAGATCTGTGACGATTGCCAGATTTCTCGCCTCGAATTTTTCTTCGAGTTCACCCTGCGTCTGCTGGATCATTTCTGACAGATCAAGATCCATATATTCCAGGGAAATATTCCCGCTGCTGACTTTCGATGCTTCTACTACATCTTCTGTCAATGTCTTCAGTCTCTGTGCTTTCTCTTCCAGAATATTCAGATAATCCTGAACTTTCGGATCCGCCGGATCTGTTTGTCTTAAGATGCCGACATAGTTCAAAATAGAAGTCAGTGGTGTCTTAATATCATGAGAAACATTTGTGATCAAATCTGTCTTAAGACGTTCGTTTTTCATTGCCTCGGCAACTGCTTTGTTAAGTCCGGTTCCGATCCCGTTGATCATCAATGCAAATTTCTTGTTCTCCCCATGCAGTCCGTCGATTGGAATCTGATAACTCATATTTCCGGCAGCGATCTCCTGAATTCCTTTTCTCAATCGATTCTTCTCCATCACATTTGCAACCATGTAATAGAATAGCACTGCATCAGCAATCAGCAGCAGAATCACCAGGAAGAAATCTCCACCCCAGAGCACGAAAAGCTGAAACAGGAAATAAAGAATCAAAAGTCCTGCTGTTTTCTTTGTAAGCTTCATGTCTCGTAATATTTTCCCGATAAATATACCGAAGCTTCGAAGCAGACTGTTCTCCCACAGACTCTTTGCCTTAATTCTTCTTACCAGACTAAGATAGCCGGCAAAAAAGCAGGTAAATGTAAATGTTCCATATGCAAACGCACCTACTGATTCTCCGAGACTTAAAGTCTGCATATATACATTCGGAACATAGGATGATGGAATAAATGTATCACTTTCCACAGCACCGTATGAACTACTCAACCCTGTAATTCCATCAAATAAGATATGAATTCCATCGATTCCTGCTACAAAAAAGAAATAACTTCCAATCACCCAGACAAAAATAACAACTGCAGCAGCAATCTCTGTCTTCCAGGAATCGAACTTTAACAAATGCAGTTCTTCATCCTGCGGTTTTCTTCCGGCACCCAATGTCAGCCACACTACTGTGATCAAAAAGAGTACGCTGCTGAAAATCATAAAATATAATGCCGCTTTCATATGCGGAATGTTATTTTGATATTCGATGCTATTCTGGTAAAACTGATCCTGGATCGGATAGTTTGTGTCCACTGCAACTGCAAAAACATCTTTCCACTTTGTTCCGCCGGAATAGTAACCATAAGAACGTGTATTGAGCCATTGATCCGAATAAGAAACGTTCATATTCGTCTTAAAATCTTTCAATTCAGGATAGATTACCATATATTTCACAGGGTTCTTTGACGCTGATTCTATCATGTCTTCTATGCTTTTCTTTACATCTGCATAATTTGCATATTCTGCTTTATTTGTAGTAACCTTCTTTGTCGATTCATCTGCATACAGATAGGTAAAATTGGTATTCCCTTCTTCCAGATAATTCCAACCGCCTTCATAATCCTGCCAGTCTTCATAGATTGTTTGCAATGCTGTGGCAATATTATCGTAAACCAATGTCAGTCTTCCATTTAACTGCGGATTATTATTTACAACCTGGAGTAGATTATCCGCTCCGACCGGTGCATATTTTTCAATCATTGACTGACCAAAGTTCCAGCAGTCTGTATAAAGCAGCTCACCGTTTTCATCTGTAATCTGAAATGTATAATAGCCGGAAGTCGTAAATTCGCCCGCCTGCAATCCTACCAGAAACTGATCTCTGTCCTGCTCGCCCATCTGAAACTGAAGTTTTCCTGCATTTACAAGAGAAAAGAAATCATTCATATAATAGTAATAATAATTTCCGTCCGGTTTCTGGCAGACGATCACGCCATTCTGTTTGTAAAGATTGTCGTTATCTGTTCCACTGTAAGTCTCGCCCCAGTTCACCAGTTCTTCCATGGTGTACGTGACACCTGACAAATTTGTTTCTGAAATCTTGCCCTTCTTTGACAGTTCCATTACATCCACCAGTTTTTTGGGATTGTAGGCGCCGTCACTTTCAAAAAGATTCTGCAGATAAAGCTTCTCCTGTACATCGTACATGTAACTTTCGACCATCTTGCTGAATTCTTCGGATTCTTCAAAAGACTGTGTATTCATCTTTTGAATCTGTGACAAACTCATTCCACCCGCCAGTGTCAGGAGAGAAAGCAAATTTGTCACAAGCAATGCTCCGCTAAGAATCGCCACAACAAGAACGATTGTCCTTGTCACGGTCTTCCTGTACCATTTCTTCATTGTTAACCCTTCCTTATATGCCTTCTTATGCATTTTTCTATGTTCTCTTATATGCTTTTTCTATCCATTTTTACATGTGCTTTTGTTACTGTTCGCACTATGCTTTTTCGATTTTATATCCGACACCCCAGACTACTTTCAGGTAACGTGGATCTTTCGGATTGATCTCTATTTTTTCTCTGATATGACGAATGTGAACTGCAACTGTGTTATCCGCACCAATTGCCTCTTCATTCCAGATGGATTCATAAATCTGATTGATTGAAAATACTTTTCCCTGATTCTTCATCAGAAGCAAAAGGATATTGTATTCAATTGGTGTCAGTTTCACAAATTCTCCGTCTACTGTTACCTGCTTGAGATCATCATTGATCTGAAGGCCACCTACCTTATAAATCGTCTCTTTTGGCTCCTGTGCTGTTCCGCCAAGCTCGTTAAATCGTCTCAGCTGTGATTTCACTCGTGCCACAAGTTCCAGCGGATTGAACGGCTTTGTTACATAATCATCCGCACCGATATTGAGTCC
>ERZ1673704.159-NODE-159-length-76449-cov-12.118321_pt1 | contig 76449 bp, 68 predicted proteins | sample MGYA00580234_ERZ1673704 | MGnify/ENA primary metagenome ERZ1673704 (study PRJEB41218, sample SAMN15661757) | gut metagenome | host: Homo sapiens | place: Canada: London | collected 2015-08-20/2019-03-30 | study: EMG produced TPA metagenomics assembly of...
TAACATCACTCTGTGCATATCAAAAAAAGTCTCTTTCGATAAGTCCTGCACTTTGATAAATGTATTCCACCACCCATCCAGTTTCATTTCATTTTTACTGAATGCTCTTTTCAGTGTTTCTTTGCTGATTTCATGATGGATAGTAATATTCTTCGCAAAATATTGAACTCTGAAACTATCTTTTAATTTATCATCCAGTATCTGTTTCCTTATTTCTTCATAATATTTCAACACCATGCCTATGCGAAAATATTCTCTGGTTTGAACAGTATCAAATTTTTCTGCCTTCATCATGAGATTTTCCTGACACTCAATGTAAAGGCTCATATACTCTTCCAATTTCATATCAGTCAGCTCAATCATTGCCAAATCGGCTACTGTCTCCTTCAGACCATCACTTAATTCCGTCATCATTTTTCTTATGTCCGGTAACAGACTTAATATAATCTCCCAATTATATTTATCCCGCCTCTCACCCCTCATAAATCTCTCTACATCTTTCTCATAATCCTCTCTTAAACCATTGTTCCTATAACACAGTTTAAGATCTTCATACGAACAATTTACTGCTTTTGAAGTATTTTTTCCATCTTGCAAATCCTGATCTATCCTGTTTAATATCTCCCGAAAATCTGAATCTTTCCCCTCGATCCAATTACAAATATCCTTCTCCAGGTACTCATACAGACACCTCTGATAAATTTCAGCCACAAAGAATACACTGTCGTTATCTGTATCCCTGTTAATCTTATGTTTACGTTTTATTTTCTGATCGATGTATTCATATTTATCCGCTACTACTGTTATAATCTCAGGATATAAATATTCCTTCGTTCTTCTCCAGGATTCCGTATTTTCCAATACCCGCTTAAGAAGCTCACTTATAATCTCTTCATAAAAAATAGTACTCAAGAACTGACCTGTATAGAAATCCCTTTTTTCTCTGTTTTCAGGAACAATGTAATGATAAATCTCATGATATAAATATTGAAAATACGTTGGAATATCATAAAAGCTTATATGTGGAAGATTTATAGCCAATAACTTGCATTTCTGAACTGTATCTCTGAAATTTTCCTTATAAAATTCTGTTTTATCAAAATAAAGATTACTTTCTACAATAGGAACCGAGTCAACCGTGACAATAGGAACTATTTCTGTCTGACTATTCGTACCTTCAAGTGAATAAGCTTCTTCCAGAATCTCTTTAATAATATTGATGTAACAAAAAAGAACGCTATCCTCCTGCCCGGTATATCTTAAGTGACATTTAGGAATTTCGAAATTGAGGCTATTAGATTCTGCCATATGGAATATCTGTTGCTTCAACACATCCATTACTTCTCTCAATATGCTCATAAATTCTATATCATACAGATCTTCCTGCATAAACTCTATCATATCCTCTATACAGTTCAAACTTTTCAGAAATATATGAGTGAAATCATCTGCCCAATGCTGATTCACAGCTGAGACAGCATTATACCTATAATCACATAATAATGAATCAAACGTATCTACCACACCTGAAGATTTATATGAAATCTTCTTCAGTTGAGAGCGTATTTCATCTGAAATCTGATTAATTTCAGACTTTTCATCATTATCGTCCGGACGGCTATCGCCAACTTTCTGTCTTTCCGAATTCGAAACTGTTACATTACTATTCTGAACCTGAACATCTATCTCTTCACCAAAAATAACATTCGTTTGAAGAATTTCTCTCTGATAAGAAGCCTCTATATGTTTAAACATACTCTGATCATCAAATAACGTAAACGCTTTATTTGCATCAACTTCTAAAATAATATCATACTGTCCTTGTGTGTGATAAACATTTTTTATAATTTCGTGGAGACTATCAGTAGTTACGTCAAATTTACCTTCTGAAAAATGTTTTTTTAACGTAATCTGTACGAAAGCCCTTCCCTTAATTTCACTGAATAGATTTTCATTTCCTCTGGGATTACGTGACAGAATCGTATATGCCGACAGAAAATAATGAGGGAGTGCAGCCTTAATACAGTTCACCGACTTTAAGATATCTGCATACTGATTAGAAAACCACAATACAGAAATACCAAATGTTCCCATATTGCCCATAACCATATAAGACAGGTCAACATCCTTCTCCTTCAGTAAATTGTCTATTGTAACAGTAATAAGATTCCTCACATTATCTATCTTTCTTTTGTAATCAGTCATCTCATCTCTCACTTGATTCGTGAAAGGGAATTCTGTCAATCCAATAAACAAATGATCATCAAATTTTCCAGATTCATTATTGAAAAAGCCAAACTCGTCCTCTGTCTCAATATAAGTATAAGCAGGATCATTTTCCAGAGTGTAGAACAATAATGATTGTCGATTGCCCTGCCAGCTTCTGGCTAACTCTGATAAATCCCTGAACCTGCTTATATCTGTGATACGATTTACTTTTAAACGATCAAACTCCCCAAACGTTAAATATGTTTTATTAACATTTTGATTATTTCCAAGAGCATTTAAATCATCCAGAGAGTTTTTGGTGTATCGAAGATACTTATAATACTCAAAAATATATCCTATCATTTGTTATTTCCCCCATTAATGCTTGTCACTTTCTTCTTAACACATTTAAAACAATAACATCGTCATGTGCGTCTGTAACTTCAAAAAGCTTTTGATTTGTTCCCAGTTCCTGTTCAGTCTCAAAATATCTGTCCATTTCTCGTTCTTGTGTAAAAAAAGCATTATGAGTAATGCCCTGAATTTTCTTTTTTTTCATTTTTCTCAATCACCTCCAACTCTCTATGTATCAGGGGAAAACTAATGCCCTTTATGATAATCCGAAATCGTGTTCTATATGTGACCAAATTATTAAAAAACTCAAATATTTCTCTTACAAAATTATATTCAACCCCACCATATTTATGATAGGCGTAACATCAATGACTGCGTATAATATCCTCCCTTCCTGCTATCATCACCAGATGTCTCTCCTATATCACACCCATACATTACAATATTCATCACATCCATTTTTCTTACCAGTTTTTCATAAATTTCCCGTGTATTATTAAATTGTGAATAAGATTTCTCAATATATGCAATATATCCCTCGTTTATCTCAGATACCGGATACCACTCTTTTCTGCAACAATTTGCTATAATAATACGTTTTTGAGTAATCTCTTTAAATTCTTCAACACTTATTTCTTTATGGGGTCTGACCCGAGAGTCAAATTTTTGACAGTATGCCTATTTTTTGGTATCTTATAATCAACGTCATCATTGTTCACCTCAACTCCCCTTACAACTTGAACTTTAAATTTATATTTGGCAAAAAAATCTGATTTTAATGCCAATGTCACATTAACATACTGTTGAGAAACAAATGCATACTTACGATATGTAAAAGATGGTTTCTTACCTCTTCTGACAGATTGGATCCTTTCCATATCCATTTCTTTTAATTTAATTAATGTTTTCGATTGCAGATTCTCTAATGCACTTTTTATATTTGCTTCGGAAATATGTTTTAATTCACAAGCTGGCACAATAATAAACTCTGACTTTCCATTTTTATCAGTGTTTTCAGAAACAGACAGCATTTCCGGTGTTCCATCTTCACCTTCAAAAAGCTTTTTTAGCTGTTCTTCCCCCAAAACAAGATATCCATTTTCACAATCCGGCTGTTCTCCCAGACTTAATGTTTTTGCCTCTGCAAACACTAAATATCCGTTTTCTTTCAAAACTTTTTTAATTGCTGAAAATGTATTTGCCCACTCTCGTATTCCAATCTCATGTAATACATTCATCAATACTACACAATCATATTGCCTGGAGATTTCCTCTATCTTCCTGTATGTTTTAAATTTATTGTTGCATGCTTTACCAGGTTCATAAATTTCATAGACATATTTCGGTGGATTTTCCATATCTTTAGAAATCTGTTCCAGGCACATTCCCAATCTTCCTGTACCAGCACCCCAGTCCAATATCTCCATTCCACTTTTATTCATCTCCTCGCAGAAATTCATAAACTTTACAGCCTGTTCATCCTTTTTGGACACTCTATCAACAACTATTGGATTCGTAAAACATTCTGCTATAAAATTACAGTATTCCCATTCATCTATGGACCTAAATAATTTTGATATAGCATCTCTGTTTTCACCTAACATTTCATTCATTACATTTTCGTATAAATGACTGTTCCTGGAACAGACTTTTCCTTCTGAAACCAGTGTAATCTCATCAAAATCAAATTCCTGCAATAACAAAGGAGAATGGGTGGCTATCCATATTTCTCCTATACATTTCATATTCTTTAAAGCATTATAAAATTTAATCACAACCGAAGGATGTACATGCATTTCCGGTTCATCCAGCAATAGAATAAATTTACGCTTCTCAGATGCTATAGATAAAAATATTGATATATAAAATAGATTAATTTCTCCCGGAGACATTCTGGTTAATGCTTCCTTAATTTCAAATCTATTTCCATTAGCAAACTCTATCTGTATTTCCTTTTCAAACAATATATTTATATTTAAAAACGCACGAAGATTCTTCTCTATCAGATTCAATGTTTTTTCTGCTCTTTTTCTTGTTTCTGTTGCTCTGGACTTAAGATCATTTACATAAGTCTCAAGCAGCGATACACCTGTATATTGAAACATTAAAACAAAAGCATCAAAAGACATATCCTCTTTTTCTTTCACAATATCTGCAAGTGTATTATCTACATTCTCTTCCTCAAAAGACTTTTCAAACCGAGATGAGAGTGAAGGAAAATACAGGTAGATAACATCTTTATACCCATCATGAAAGTAATCCCGGACAGCCTTTAACAGGCGGGTTTTCCCAGATCCATTTTTACCTATTATCAGATTTCTTTTCGAAAACTCAAAGTTTTCAGGTTTGCTAATACCATATTTTTCCAGATATTCTTTCATCATACGTATCTCCTCTGTTAGTTATACACGCTCTTTTTTGCCGGGCTTTTCTGACGCTTCTTTGTTAATCTCTTCAATTGTAGATTCTACAAACATACGAATCTGCTCTGTAGTAAATTTGTCCCTAGAATAAATATAGAAAAATTTTTTGCTCTCATGTACTTCATTTCTTTCATCTTTTATATTTTTACCTGACAATTCATAATAAGTTCTGTATTTTTGGTCAGATATGTCATTGTCGAAATACACATAAATATTCTTTTCATCTACACCAGTAACAAAATCATTTTTCATAGACCATATGCTGAAGGAAAATTCAATCTGAAATTTATCCACTAGCTTCTTAAAAATTCCTGCTGCATTGACTATTTTATATTCATTTTCCTTTAAAATTCTATTGTATACGTTCTCATTAAGAGTAAAGATATTATTGACGTCCAAATACTGCATTAATGGACAGAAAAAATCATATACTCTTTCCAGAGAGATATTATACTTATTTTCTTCCCAGAAATTTCTATATTCATATAAAGATTTCCATAATGGATGTTTTCTTAAATTTGAATTAAAATATTCGTCAATCACCGGATAATTGCTTTTCCAAAGTGTTTTGATATCACACAATATATCAATATCAGATAATAACACATATGTTGTACCTTCGTTGTATAATGTGCCTTCCTGACTCAGGGCTTCCTTCGTAAATATGCATTCTTTGTATCCCGGCATAACTTCACTGTATTCCTGAATACAGGCTATAATCAGCCTTTTTTCATATTCCACTACAGGGTGTGATATCATCCACATATTTTCCTGCTGTTTTGCTCTGAACAAATTATCAATCGTACTCAGAACTTTCTTATCATAAGCCGGAAAAATTCCTCCATCTTTTTTTCTGATAGCTGTAACTGATCCTAACAAACGCTTTATATCCAAACTCGCATTATCGTACCCTGACATTTTTGTATCACGGATAATATAATCTAGTTTATCAACATCCAGAAAGCTGGAATTCAATAATCGTATAAGAACATTTTCTATCCCATATTTTTCTGCATCATCGCCATAGTAATAAGTACATCCGATAACCATTCTGGCAGCTGTATTCAAGTCAATTTTGTCATATAAATACGTCCCGTCCAAAAAATCCTCATACTTTTCAAGAAGAATCGTAGCGCTGATAACTTCATGGGTTTTAGGATTTATCCCACTTTTGTCCATTAAAAAATCTCTGACAAATCCCTCAATCTGCTCCTCTCCAATTCTCCCACATTTTATAAATGCATTCAGCAAATCAACTTCTGTCTTTTTTAACTCATGTATATCACACTTATGTACTGCATTTTTATTTACTTTTTCAATTATCCTTTTTGCTTCATCTGATAACAAATTTTCTGAATCCTTATCAGCTGCTTCAGCAAAAAAACGTTCACAGGTATGTGAGAAAGGAGCATGACCAACATCATGCAAAAGTGCTGCATACAAAAAAGTATATTTCCACGTCTCTACAGGGCTCGTTTTCAATTTCAGCCCTAAATCTTTTTGCAAATTTTCCATTAATGCATCAAAACATTCCCTGGCTAATCCAAAAACTCCCAAAGAATGGATAAATCTATCATGACGTGCAGATGGATACAGGACTCGAAAGCTTCCCTGTTCAATCCACTTTAATCTCTGAAACTCCGGAGTATTCACAATTTTCAAAAAATCTTTTTCTATTTTTATGTATCCATGAATGTTATCTTTTATCCACTTGTACTCCATAATGCTTCTCCTCCCCCGCTAACACTTAAATTTCTACCAGATTCTGATCAATTATTTTCTCTATGTCATTTGGAAAACCAGCAGCAAACTTTGTATCCAAAATATCCCTTATTCCTTCATAATCTTCCTTCATCTCAGATTTCAGATATTTTGATACAACAATTTTGTCTTTTTCAAGTGAAAAATATCTTCCATTATTATAAATAAACTGGTATATATCTCTTCCAGAAAAATCCACTACTGCTTCGCATTGTCTCTGTACCTGATAACTTATACTTCGTATAGTATAATTCAAATCATCAAGAAATATCTCTTCTTTCTTATCCAGAAAAAGTTTACTAATTAAGATTCCAATAATTTGTTCAGATACAATATATCGCTTCATACATTTATTCCCTTTCTACTTTTTTCCTAAAATCTAAGAGAGCTACCTCGCAAATTTTTAATTAATTTTCCTACATATTCTGCACTTATTTTTATTGTTAATCCCTGTAGTTCGTCCTTATGAGGGCTGCCCCCAATGTGGTCAACTTAAGCAAGATAATCTGTCCATTTTTTATCTGTTCCCGAAACAATTCCTGAATAATCCACCTTTATCAGTTCTACATTTGAACTATTTGCAACTTTAAGCTTTCGGCAAATGCCTTTTATAATCTTTCCATCTTCTTCATATGAAGCAAGAGTTACAACAATAACTTTCTTATTATCACTATCAATCAGCGTCCTGAGAATTCCGTTTATATGCTCATCATCAACGCCAAATCCAAACCCAACTACAACGATTGCATCAGATTGTTTCCACTTTTTATAAGTATCTACATAAACCATGGACATATCAATTGAAGTCATTGGCTTGGTGCCACTTTGGGTAAACATTAAAGGAACCAAAATATGATGTTCATTTGTGTCTAATGATTCTTTACTTCCCATCTTATTTACATACGGGTCGTACCATATCTCTGTTGATCCATTTAAATAAGATACGTCATATTGTAAGATTTCCTGAATAAACTGATTATAGTTTGTTGTTGCCACTCCGGAAAGTTCATATTTCCCCTCATCAACAGCTTTCTTCAGCATATTATAATAACCGTTCGGATTGTTCTGGTTTATTCCTTCAGCACAGCTTGCAATATAATCACGAACAGTATATAAGAAAATACAAATTTTACTAAACTTTGCCCAGTCAGATTTGGGATAATACAGATACCGCCAATTTGAATCGATCAGGGATTTATAATCTAATACAGCTGCATAAAGATCTTCCATAAGTTCTCTTGCAAAGGCAAGAACATAATTTTCATCAGTATTCATATCTATATGTTTAGGCTCAAGCAAATATTCCAGACCAGCCAGACCAGTAGCGGAATAATTCAATTGAATTATTTCTCCCAGATCATCGAACAGATCTATAGAATCATCTTTCTTTTTGAATATACTATCATTGATTTTTCTGGATAATTCTTCACTTAATGCACCAATCTGCAACTGTAAGATAGAAAGAATAATTTTTCCCATCTCTACTCTGTTTTCGATGTTATAGAAACCACTCTTCTTATATAAAAGAAGTAATGCGCCAAAAAATGTATTGCTGAAAAGTGCATTTCCTCGTTGAAATTCATCAATAAAAACAACATCCTGTCCCATACGTGCATTGTCTATTGATGTGTTTAAATTTCTTTCAATAATCTCCACAATATCTTTTTTATTAGATTTCTGAAATGATCTTGCCACTTTTCTGGCCAAATCATCAAAATTATTTAACTGAGAAATTATTGATCCTCTGCGCTGCTCAACAGTATCCTTAATGATATTTTGAAATACTGTTTTCCCAAATGTGCTGATATTCTTATCATTAAATCCTTCTGGAAGCCAGTCATTCGCGTATGTTGTGTGAGTATCTACATTGTCTCTACTATTTTTAAATGCTTCCTTGCTTTTTACTGTATCATGTCTAAAAATTTCAAGAGCAAACTTGCCTCCTGATGGCAATCCATATGCAGCTTCAGCTCCTGCACCAAACAAAAATCCGTATTTCATTGCGCATTTCCTTCCCACATTATATAAATTTAATCAAGCAGATTTTTCATCAGCAACCACCTATAGTTGTTCAGTTATCAAGACAAAAATTTAAGCTTTTTATATTGTGTTCATAGGTCGAGTAGGTGCACCCCTTACGGTCATACACCCCTCACAGAACTCCGGACGTGCGGCTTTCCCGCATCCGGCTCTTTGCGAAACGAATCGTTCACATTATCATTCGTATATATTGACATATATCCGGGGGCTTACCAGTGGATAGTTGTTATCCAGCATATTTAGAAATTCTACCCAATTATAGCTTTTCTTCTGGCTTCTCCGGTTCAGACAATAGAACAGGCTTCTCATGATGTTATATCGGAATGCCGTTATACTTTCTATATTGTCCGTAATTCCATAGTAATGGTAATAACCAGTTAGTATCTGGTTAAGTTTTGCAATAATCTCTTGTAATCTGCATGTTCTCATCTTCACTAACAGAAGATTTACTTCTCTGCACTTCTTTGCAAACTTCTTCTTACTGGTTTTCCTCTTCACACTTTCTTTATGGGGTCTGACCCCACATGCCTGTTTATAAGCATATAGATAGAAAAACATAGCAAGGAATGAAAGCAGAAACGAAAAACCAAACGGCTCGTAGAGAGCGGTCAGGATGTTAGTGAGAATCTTTCCGAGTAAATCAATTGTTTCTTTCATCATTTTTTACAGATCACTGAACAGATCAGCTTTGTACACACCATTCTCCTGCATCTTCCTGAAGCTGTCTTTCACAGATGCGACATCTTCGTGATAGGTCATACCGTACCAGGTATCGTTGGTTTTCAGAACCTTCACTGACATCTTTCCCTGCTCCAACAGCTCACCGATGAAGATAGGAATCAGATACTCAGCCTTTAACGGATTGCTCGGTACTTCTTTATCGAAGAACTCCTTAAATCCGTTCTCCAGCACATCCAGGAATCCCGGTGTCAGCCCCCACATGTTCATAGAAACCAGAGAATTCACATCAACAGACACTCCGCCTGCTTCTGCGCCATCTGCAGTCTTCACGATATTCTTAGTTTCTACAATCTCAGTCAAGTTTCCATTCTCATCCATCTTGCAGATACCACGAGTCACACCGCCGTTATCAGACAGAGTGTTACTCAGCACAAAGCCTGCCATGCAGGACTTGCCACCATTCATCAGATACTCATGAACAGCCTTGAATCCTTCCCTGCCATAGTAATCGTCCGCATTGATCACAATAAAGGGAGTCTTGATAACCTTCTTTGCAGCAAGTACAGCCTGTCCGGTTCCCCACGGCTTTGTACGACCTTCCGGTAAAGTTCCCGGAATATCCTTAATATCCTGGAAAACATAGTCTACAGTTACATCATGAGCAGAGCAGACAGAAGTAATACGCTCACCAATGACCTCTTTAAACTCCTTCTCGATATCTTTACGAATGATAAATACTACATGATTGAATCCAGCCTCAATCGCATCATGGATTGAGTAGTCCATGATAATATGGTCAGCATCATCGACCGGTTCCAACTGCTTTATTCCTGTTCCAAATCGGCTGCCGATTCCGGCCGCCATGATAAGTAATGTTGTTTTCATACTCTCTCCTTACTGTGCTTACATTGCTTTAACTGGGTATCCCTTAATACATACAGATTCGTATATTTATCTTATGATTATTTGTTCCGACCAGCTATATTCATAGGTTCTGACTCAAGTACCCGCTGAAAATTCATATTATACTTTCTTTAGAAAACTTTTAGGATATGTTAACTCATTTTATCGGTATTTCATAGGGTCTGACCCCGATATTAAGAACTAAAAAGCCGCTTTGCCATGGAAGAGTTTTCCGGTGCTACTGCAGTGTCTATACAGCAGGAATTTTATATAAATATGCTTTTATCGAATCTGGCCTCTCTTATAAAAAATGAAGCAGATGAAGAAATACAGATTTCTGCCAAAAGCACAAATAAGTTCCGTTATCAGGCCAATCGTGCATTTATCATTAGACGGATCAAAAGTATTGTTCCCAAAATACTCTGCGGACTGTTTGAGTTTTCAATTATTGAACAGTTATATACAGATGCTGTACGCTGCAGATCACAGCTCCTGCCCGGCAGGTCGTTTCCAAGGAAGAAATTGAAATCCAAGGGACGTTCACATTTCCGAAATAAAAAAGCTTATTTTTAAAATAGAGCCAGCATTCATCAATAGGCTTATTTAAGTGCGGCAATTTTTATAAATCTTCTGGTTTTCAACAAAACAGCAACTGGTTTCTGTCATAAACCGATTAATTTTGTAGTTTGCATTGGAGGCTATTCGCTAATATGCCCTTAAGTTGACGCTAGGTTGACCCCAATGTGGTCCAAATTTTGTATTTATCGTGTAATAACTGGCATGACCCAGAACAACCGGAACCGTCAATAAGATTCTCAAAATATCAAGATCATATCATCTGTCTGTCATGATTGTCCCCCTCTGCCTTTTATTGTCAAGCTTTTTATTTATTGCACACTTTCTTCGCCTTATCAATTACTTGGGTCACTATTTCCAGAACTAAAGGCTCATGCGCAATGAGAAGAACCAGACCATAGCTTCCGAAAAACAAAATTGCCGACAAAAGCAGCACAAAGAAACTATTCCAGCCCAGCATTTTCACCCATACCGAAGCAACACAGCCAATCACCAGTGCCAATAACATTTGTGGATATTGAATTTTCTTATACGCTGGTATAATGTCTTGCTTTAATGCGCCAAACTGTACAACCCACACTACAATTTCCGCAGCAAGCGTTCCAATCGCAGCACCAACAGAAGCGTATCTTGGAATCAAATCAAAATTCACGATCAAATCAACCACGGCTCCGGCGATTTCTGAATAAAGCACGATTTTCTCTTTTCCAAGCGGCACAAGCATTTGGATGCCCATGACATTGGTTAGCCCAATAAACAAGAGCGTTGGCATAATAACCTGCATCGGAAGAATTGATTTTTCATAGGCACTGCCGGACAGAAAGAAAATGCCTTCTTTTGCAAAAATCATAAAATAGAGCATCATCGGCAACGCAATCAGAAACACAAAATTGATTGCCTTGTGAGCTATCCGATAAAACTCATCAATCATTTTATGCTCAATATAATACGAAGCTCTTGGAAGAAGAACTACACCAAGCGAAGTCACTATACTGACGAGAATTGTTTTAATTTTTACCGCTGCATTATAATAACCAACATCCGCATCTGTTGTCATAAAGCCGAGCATGACCGTATCCAAATGCGTGTAAATTGTCGTAGCACAGGACATTGCAAAGAAAACCGCAATCGGCTTAAAGTGTCGCTTAAAATGGTATTTTCCTACCGGTCGCATATCAATGAACTTGTGCGCATTGATAAAGTTAAAAATATTGGAACCAGAAGCGGCAAGTATCGTAATTGCACCATAAAAAATGTAATCCGATTTTTGATGCACAAAAACAAACATTACAATAAGTGCAACAAATTTGAAGATAATGGAACGAATCGTAATATAGGTATACTGTTCCAACGCCTTGTACATCCACTCCATACCAATCACATTAAATGCAATCGTAAGGCTTACGATAATATATAAGGCTCTTTCTTCTCTCAATCTTGGAACAAGCATTAAAGCAACCGCTAATGCAGTATACGAAGTAACGCTCATCACAAAATTGATAATCACCAGTTCCTGTGTCGTTCTGGTCAATTCTTCTTTATCATCTCGTACCTTTGCACAGGCACGGATGCCGTATGTAGGAATACCCAACTGTGCAAACATCGAAAAATAGGAAATCAACGATGTTGCAAATGAAACCTTTCCAGTTCCTTCCGGCAGCAAAATTCTGGAAACATACGGAAATGTTATCAGTGGAAAAATGAATGATGACATTGTTAGTATCACATTCATTATAAAATTTAATTTAATAGACTTGTTTTTTTTCATACTACACCTTTTGCTTCTATCTCGCGCTTACTTGTTATCAATATACTTCCGACATATAAAACATTTAACAGTTTATAAGGAACATTAGTAACGCTAAACAAAACCAAGAAAACAATTAGTAAGCTATATCCCCACCGCTCATATTTATTTCTAATCAATCCCAATATTGGCCATATTATAATTGACACTCCAGTTTGTGCCAATAGTATAAACAGCCCAGTAGACAAGCCGATACCCGTTCTATATACTGCCGAAGAAAAAGAATTATATATCGGTTTATAATTGTTAATTCCAACGCCCCAAATAGGCGAAGAGAAAAAGACACGCAAACAAGCGGACCAGTCATCACTTCTTATGTTATAAGAGGTTGACATTGTTTCCAATTTATAGCTCATAAGATAACTTACAGCATAAATTAAAAAGACGGCAAAAACTGGCAGCAACGCTACACCGATTGCTCTCCATGATTTATGTGTTCTATTATCACATATTTTTTGAAGCTCATATAGTCCGAGAATCAGAAGTATTACATTAGCACCAGTTGTTGAACCCGTAGTAAATATAGTAATAACAAGGATTGTGATGCGAGGTATACTGCATTTAGTTTTTCCAAGAACTTCCTTTGCCAAAGCTAAACATAGCACATAAGCAAACATTGGAGATTCTGGAAAGATGCTTGTATTTCTATATACTGTATGTCCCAACAAGATTTGCAACAAATAATTAGGAGTATATGTTTCAAAATACAAGTTAAAATACGAACCTACTGTACGGTCGCCGCCCCATTTATAGAAAGCAGTCGTTTTTCCTGGCAGTAGATTCATCACAGTTCCAAAAAAATAAAAGAACAGCGACACACTTGCCAAAACCACCACTATGTCACAGAACTTTTCAATTAAAGGCTTTCGCTCAGACTCATGATTACGTTTAACAGCCTGTAACATAACAACGAAGCCAATACCAACTGTAACTGTATTTTGTATTATAGTATATACTGATAAATTTCCAATTGACATGAGTGCAGCATATATAACACTTATAATCAGAAGGATAATTTCTTTTCTTTTTATCTTCAACTTACCACTATAAAGGATATAAACAATCATGAATATAACCCCTACATAAGTAAAGAAATCATCTCCCAAATTATCCTTTCTCAGCCAAATTGTGTTAATATCAAACACAAGGATCAATGCAATTAAATATTCCAGCAATCCAGCTATTTTACTTTTCCCAAATCTAAATGGCATCACATCCATCCTCCATCTATTCCCATATCTTTCCCTGCGATCCTTTTTTAGCGATTAGAAAGCTGCTTTTCAATATATTCCTCAAACTTTTTTTTCTGAGTAATAGAATCCAAGGTTCCAAGGAAAATCACTTTAGCCCTGATAAAGTCACCTTTAAGCAACTTCTGAAGCGCAACCTTAAAATTGTGAATGACCAATTTTTTTCTTTGCTTTTGACTTACAAAAAGCCCCTCATTGATGGTTGTATTACGATAATACTTTCGGAACATTTCTAATCGTTTTGTATCGTTTTCCATCATAATATCCAATTTCTTTGCGTTGAATCTCTTGTGCAAAGCTACGCTAGCACCTACAAAATAGGCCGGTGCATAATACTTTGATATTCTCATGGTGTATTCCGAATCATCGCCCCATATAAAGTAGTCCTTACAAGGGAGTCCACACTTCTTGATTGCATCATAGGAAACCAAAATGGAAACAAAAGTCGCTCTTGAAATCTGAACGATGCCATCCGACAGATATTTATACCAGTGCGGATATCCATTTTTTGCAGGACGCATATCAATGGCAGGCACATTCATTGGCTCACCATCCGGTCCAATAATCGAGCTTGCCAAATATCCTATTTTCCCCTCGATTTTAGATCGGGCAGACATCAGCTTTTCTAAGCAATCTGTATACGGAATCGTATCATCATCCATAATCCAGACGTAATCACATTCCATATCTCTGCAAATCTTAATTCCCTCGTAAAAACCACCTGCACCGCCAAGGTTGGTCTCCATTTTGCGATAATCTATTACGTCCTTGTCATACTCCCCGCCTTTTATAAACAAATCGGCGGTTCCATCAGTGCTTGCATTATCAATTAAAACAATCTTATGTACTTTATATGTCTGAGACAAAACTGCATTCAAGCATTCTTTCAGCAGTTTAATTCTATTATAAGTAACTATAACCGCAATAACTTTTTCCATCGTTTACGCAATCCTCATTTCTCTTCTACTAACTTTTTCACAACCGTAGCTGGCACTCCACACGCTACACACGCTGCCGGAACATCTTTCAGAACCACTGCTCCTGCTCCCACGATTGCATTGTCTCCTATCTCTACCCCCCCCACTATTACTGCATTAGCTCCTATCTGAACGTTATTTCCAATAGTAGGAACACCACTCTGTCCTTTTCCGCCAATAACGACATTCGCTTGAATTCTGGCATTCTCACCAATTACCGCATTCTCATGGATAACCACACCGATTGCACGGTGCGGAAAATACGCATTTTTACCGATTTTTGCAGTAAATGGAATATCACACGCAGGAAAAAAGATTCTGCTTACAAGCTTCAAAACAGCCGGGAGAACCGGAACGTGATGTTGAACCAGCCAATTTCCATATTTATAAATCGAATAATAATTCTTCAACATTTTATACCTCAAATCATCTTAGAACGTACCATCTTTTCTTTTTACTATAAATCTACCAAATGCCTTCAGAAGAATTATATTTTTTCCAACTCTGTACGGCTTTGCTGCCACTATTTCAAAATAGCACTTAATCGCTTCGCCCACCTGTTTCGATTGAATGTACAGTCTCAGTTCATATTCTCTACGCGAGACAAGTACATCTTTATCGGTTGTCAATATATCTTTCTGCTTTTCATCGAGACAGTGCAATGCGTCTAATCTCTTCATCGTGTTTCCAGTAATGCGCTCTCCCTTATGGATATAATAATGAATGAGCGAATCCTCGGTATAGTCTATATCATAAATTTTGCTTATACGAAGCCATGTATCCCAATCCTGTGACGCTACCATTTTAGGGTCAAATCCCCCAACCTTCTTAAGTGCTTCACTTTTTAGCAGAGGAAATGAACAGGAACCTATAAAATTATCACACGAGAGCTGCTTATATACGGAACCTCTATACGGTGTATGTCGATCAAACACACATCTGGTGCTTCCATCTCCTTCGTGGATGGTCGCATTACAATAAACCAGTCCGAGATTATTCTTGGACTTTCTAAACACATCCAACTGCTTTTCGATTTTATCTTTTACCCATTCATCATCGTCATCAAGAAAAGCAATATACTTGCCATTGCTATTAGAGAAGCCTGTATTTCGAGCTGCACAAGCGCCCATATTTTTTTCATGCTGAATATATTTAACCCTGGAATCCGATATATTTTCGCAGTAATTTTTTACTTCATCTCGATATTCATATTCATTTGGGCTATCATCCACGATAATCAGTTCCAGGTTCTCATGGGACTGATTCAACACACTATCAATAGCTGCTTTAATTTGAGACACACGACGTTTATATGTTGTAATAACAACACTTACCAATTCTTTTTCCATTCTATTCTCCAGATGTATTACTTTGTTTGAAGCACACCATCGTACAACTCCACCAATGAATTTTTCTTTGTTGCAATTTCAAACCCAGCCTTGGTTGCACAATCCTTAAATTCATCTCTTTGCAAATGAGGAGTTTCGCATATACGTTGCGCCCATACTTTTGGCGATTCATTCAAGCTGATATAATTCATATTAGGACTTATATCCACGTCCTTCGGCACATTTGTTGAGCCAAAACATGGAAGCCCTGCTATTTGTGCTTCAACAAACACCAAGCCAAGCCCCTCAAATTTCGATGGCATCAATAGTACGTCCATTGCGGAATACAATTTATTCACATCATTTCGTGAGCCAAGCAATACGACTTTATCCTCAATTTTGTTCTTCTTTATGGTATTGAGAACAAGAGGCTTTAGTTCACCATCACCTGCCCAAATCATCATTGCCGCAGGATTCAATTTTGCTATCTCCGAAAATACGCTTGTGATAAATGCCGGATTTTTCGGTTCGGACATTCTTCCCACTACACCAACTACAAATTTATTTTCTATTCCAAGACTCTTTTGGAGCTGCATTCTTGCATCAGAATCAAAGTGATATTGTGAGGTATTCATCGCATTTGTTATAATCGCAAATGGTTTATTTCCGAACACTGATTTTCCCGCGGAATCCGAACAAGCCACATACTCATTTGCATCTGCTACGCAAGCCGTGTCATACAGTAATGATCTCATTTTCGCTTTCATAGAGGATGTTTCTCTCGGAGCATGGGTATGATATATCCGTCTACTCATTCCCATACTTTTTGCAGCGTGCAAGGACATTACAGCATTTAACCCACTGATATTAACGTGCAGTATATCATATCCCTTATTCAATACCGTTTTGATGTAACGATAATTTGAAACATTGGGTTTTCCTGTGTCATGCGGAAGTAGGTAAATCTTGCTATTATGTTTTTTTACAGTATCTACAAATGGAGAGTCTATATTTCTATTCAGCAGGAAATCAATCGTGTACCCTTGTTCTACTGTGTATTCGTAATATTTCATAATGCAGGAAGCAATCCCACTCCCTACGCGCAAATCCCTCATTTGAATGAGAATCTTTTTCTCCTGCATCCAGTTTCCTCCAAAAACTATTTTTTCAAACGCGCACCGCTCAACCTTTTTAGCGACTGCCTTCCATTAACCAAAATCCTTAGAATGCCATATGCTCTCTTTTTCAAAAAGAAAACAAAAATTCTTTGGCTTTGCGTGAGCGTTGTTCTATCAACTTTTTTCAGTGCAACATTATATGGGTATTTATCTAACGTCTGATTTAATTGCTCGTTTACAAGTTTCCGACTCATTTTATTTTCCGGGTGGAAATAAAATAGTCTCATACAAGAATATAACCGCGTTAGTACTCTTGCATAGTATGCTTTCCAATACTCTTCTGGCAACGAAAACTTTTTGATTATTCTTTCATAGTTTTCAAAAGCCACTTCGTTATAATACTGAGCTTTTTCATTGAATCTATTTGTTACGGATTCTTGCAAATATCGGTAATGATATAATGCACTATGGATATAATAAAATTTATCCGTCAACTGTAAACACTCGGCATTAAAAATTACATCCTGTCCTTTTCTCGCCTTTGGGTCAAACCACATCTCGTTATCTTTCAACAAGGACGCACGATACATTTTATTCCAAATCGTATTTGTTTCGTATTCATACGCTCTTCCGTTGATTGATAAGAAATTAAAAGGAGCAATTTTCAGATTATGTACCCATTCTTTGTCTAAAACTCCGCTACTGTTTTTTAGATATTTAACATTTGACTTTCCATCAAATTCCTGAACATAATCAAACCAGAATATATCGAAATCATTATACTTTTTTTGTGCGTTATACAATGTTGACACATGATTTGATTCAACCCAGTCATCTGGATCAACGAATGTTATCCATTCTGTTGAAGCTGCTTTTATTCCAGCATTTCTTGCGACTGACACGCCTGCATTTTCCTGATGAATAACGATAACACGCTCATCTTTCTGCGCATATTCATCACAAATATCACCACTTTGATCTGGTGATCCATCATCTACGGCTATAATCTGGAAATCCTTCATATCCTGCGCTAATAGACTGTCAAAGCATTCTCGCAGATAGCTTTCCTTTATTTTATATATGGGTATTATAATACTTAAAAAAGGTGTCATATACTTACCTTTCGTACTTTCGATTGATTACATCATTATAGAAAGCAATGTATTTTTTCTTCATTACATCCGTGTTATAAATTTCAAGTACATCTTGATATGCACGTTCTGGAAGTTTTGAAGGGAAGTCTTTCATTGCTACCTTTATGCGTTCCGCATATTCTTCAGCCGTATTGCATACATATCCGTTGACACCATCGTTAATAACGCTTTTATTACCCATCGTGTTACTAACAAGAATCAACTTTTTGATATACATATTCTCAATCAAGCTCATTGCAATAGCTTCACCAAGGCTACACAAAATGAACGCATCTGCGCCTTTGGCCATAGCCAAAGCTTCCTTCCGGGGTTTCCATCCGGTCACTTCGATGTTTGGAGCAGTCAGTTCATTTTCAAGTTCACCGTTACCAATCCAAATAAATTGCGCCTCTGGAACCAGTTCCGCAATTTTGTTAAAAAGCTGTGGCTGTTTCTGAACGCAAGCTCTTCCCAAGGTAAACACCGTAAACTTATCATTTTTTACAGGCTCAATTCCATCAAGAGATGCCGAAAGGTCTGCGAGATTGACTCCTGTTTCAACATAAGCCGTTCTCCTAGAGAACTTCTTTGCTTCCTCATCCTCACTCTCACAGCAAGTAAGTGTAAGTGCCTTGTTTCCCAGCACTTTTTCAGCAAATTTATAGATTTTGCTCTTTTTACCCGGCCCCATAAGAATATGTGCATACCCATGAGGTGTATAAACAACAGTGTTATTTTTACCCTTGTATGCAAGTCGTCCTAAACCACCTGCAACAGAAGAATGCAGATGAATTACATCTGGTTGCACATCTTTTTCAATTTGACGTAATTCTTTAATAGCTGCAATATCACTTTTTAAGTTGGTCAATCCTTTAACACCAACATTTTCCATTTCAATCAAATGTACTCTTTGATCTAAAAAATCCGTATAGTTTTTGGGTGTCTGTGGTCTAAGCGAATATGCAAGGTAAACATCAAACTCATCTACCATGTCATTGCAAAGCTGAGAAACGTATGTAAATACACCTCCACCAAAGGCCTCACAGACCATCAGTATTCTTTTCTTTTTCATTACGCTTCTCCCAACTCACTTGCACATTTATCCAATACAGCGGCAATGACCTGATCCATGTCATAGTACTTATATTCACCCAAGCGACCGCCAAAAATCACTTTACTTTCTGCCTCTGCCAGCTTTTTATACTCAGAATACAGTAAACTGTTCTTTGCATCATTGACAGGATAATACGGCTCATCCCCAGGTTTCCATTCGCTGCTATATTCGCGGCTGATAATAGTTTTTGGCAAATCATTCCCGTTTTCATCCTTGCCAAACTCAAACCACTTATGCTCGATGATTCGCGTCCAAGGTGTTTCACGATCTGTGTAGTTGACTGCAGCATTGCCTTGGAAACTGGGCTTATCGAGAATCTCATTTTCAAAGCGAACAGAGCGGTACTCCAGTGTGCCCAGCTTATAGTCAAAGTAGGCATCGATGGGGCCGGTGTAGACAACCTTGTCGGCCAGTTCATCCAGCTCAGCCTTGTTTTCCAGATAGTCAGTATTCAGGCGCACCTCGATACCGTCCAGCAAGTTGGCAATCATCTTGGTGTAGCCGCCAATGGGAATGCCCTGATACAACGCATTGAAATAGTTGTTGTCAAAGGTCAAGCGCACGGGCAGGCGCTTGATGATGAAGGCAGGCAGATCCTTGCAGTCACGCCCCCACTGCTTCTCGGTGTAACCCTTGATAAGCTTCTCATAGATGTCACGGCCTACGAGAGAGATTGCCTGCTCCTCCAGATTTTTCGGCTCACCAGTGATTTCCTTACGCTGCTCCTCAATTTTTGCAGCGGCTTCCTCCGGTGTCACAACGCCCCACATCTTGTTGAAGGTATACATATTGAAAGGCAACGAATACAGTTCACCCTTATAATTAGCGACCGGAGAATTTGTAAAGCGGTTGAACTCGGCAAACTGGGTGATGTAGTTCCAGACTTTTTTATTGTTGGTGTGGAAGATATGCGCACCATACTTATGGACATTGATACCCTCAATATTCTCTGTGTAAATATTGCCAGCAATATTGGGGCGCTTATCCACGACCAGAACAGATTTTCCATGCGCTTTTGCTTCATGTGCAAAAATGGCACCATACAGACCGGAGCCAACTACCAAATAATCGTACATCATAACTTTTCCTTTCCCTCACTTGCTTTTTTCAATTAGTCTCTCTGGAAAATATCTCTTGTGTAAACTTTCTCTTTCACATCGTCCAGGCACTTATCATAACGGTTTGCAATGATAGCGTTGCTCATTTCCTTGAACTTCGCCAAGTCATTGACAACTACGGAACCAAAAAATGTTTCGCCATCCTTCAAAGTCGGTTCATAGATAATGACCGTTGCTCCCTTTGCCTTCACACGCTTCATAACACCCTGAATAGAACTCTGACGGAAATTGTCCGAGTTAGACTTCATGGTCAAGCGGTAAACGCCAATCGTGACAGATTTCTCCTTGTCCTCGTCAAATTCGTTCTCTGCATCATATCCATAGTAGCCAGCCAGCTTCAGAACGCGGTCTGCAATAAAGTCCTTACGAGTACGATTGGATTCCACGATTGCTTCAATCAGGTTCTCCGGCACATCGGCATAGTTTGCCAGCAGTTGCTTGGTGTCCTTGGGCAGACAATACCCGCCGTAGCCGAAGGACGGATTGTTGTAATGGCTACCGATACGCGGATCAAGGCAGACACCATCAATGATCTGCTGGGTGTTCAGCCCTTTGCTTTCTGCGTAAGTGTCCAGCTCATTGAAGTAAGCAACGCGCAGAGCCAGATAGGTATTGGCGAACAGCTTGACCGCCTCGGCCTCAGTAAAGCCCATGAACAGGGTATCAATGTTCTCCTTGATCGCACCTTCCTGGAGCAGACCAGCAAACTCATGTGCGGCTTCTACCAATCTTTCGTCAGCCAAATCGGTGCCGACAATGATGCGGCTCGGATAGAGGTTATCGTAAAGAGCCTTAGATTCACGCAGAAATTCCGGACTGAAAATGATATTCTTGCTGTTGAACTTTTCTCTTACACTTGCCGTATAGCCCACAGGAATCGTGGACTTGATAACCATGATGGCGTTTGGGTTATATTCCATGACCAACTTGATTACAGCTTCAACCGCAGACGTATCAAAGTGCTGGGTCTTGCTGTCATAGTTAGTAGGAGCCGCAATCACAACAAAATCCGCATCGCTATATGCTGCCTTTGCATCCAGCGTTGCGGTCAAATTCAAGTCCTTTTCTGCCAAGTATTTTTCAATATAATCATCTTGAATCGGAGATTTCTTGTTGTTGATCATATCGACCTTAGCCTGCACAATATCGACTGCAACTACATGATGATGCTGGCTCAGAAGCACTCCCAGCGAAAGCCCTACGTATCCCGTGCCAGCCACAGCGATTTTATAACTTCTCATAGTTCTATTCTCCCTCACTATTTTTTGATTTTATAAAAAACAAACAAGCCCACGGCGGATTACTCAATGGCAATCCACCGTAGGCTCGATTCGTTCTCCTTAATTTTTTACTTGCTGCTCATTTTGTGGGTCAAAACAGAGCTGCACCAAAGCCTCCCACCTATAACCTCTGGATTTCAGCTTCTCCGCAGCCTGTCAGCAAATAAATACTTTTGTTGGACGAGTCGAGCCGTTGAAACCCTTTATTTATCGTGGTTTTTCTTGGTTGACCCTATTATATCTCTAGCCCCTTTTCTTTCAATGGTTGGAACAAATTTCTGTCGGATTCCATCATATTCAATTTTATTGTCATACTCTGCACCACTCACGTGATGACCAGATCTGTTGTAACAGGTAACCTGACATCCATCTCGTGCCATTCTGGTGCACAGTTCTTTTACAACAATCTCTATCCCGCCCTCACGGGACAGTCGTTTTTGTCCGAACATGGACACTGTAAATCTATCTTTCATAATGTTCTCCAACCAATATTGTCCCCTCTGCTCCTTTATATCTATCTACACATCCACATGGATGGTATTTCTCTTTCTTTTGCCGCTTACACTCGGCTAAGTGTTTTCTTATGCTGTCGTATCCAATTACCCCAGCAATCAATGCTTTTCTCGATATTTCGTCTATTTTCCTACATATCTTTATCCAGACAGGTTCACTCAACAAAATCAGTTGCATCTTTCACTACTTTTCACTGGCGCATATTTATTCGCCACACTCTTTTCTCTCTACATCAAAGTGTTAATCTGTTGAGTAGACCCGTTTTTCTGCACCCATTTCCCAAATTTTCCTATCCTACCGTTTTTGTAATAATCATACAAGCAGACCCATCATTCTTGTTGCAACCTGCACAATGATTTATTCATTTTTTATGATGTCTACACGACAGAATATTAGTAGTTTCCGTCCGTTACTCAACGCCACGCAGATAAATGCAGTTATCAGTATTAACAACCTACTGCACAAAACATGATTTTCAGAGTAAAATGCGGCGCATATTTATGCAAAAGCGCTTATATTTGTATGTATATTCAACTCCACCATAGACCATCAGACCTCAACTGATTTTGTTGAGTAGACATTTGTTGGTGTATGAACTTCGTTAAAACTGTACACATCATTCAATCCATATTCTACAAATAAACACATCACCAATAACGCCAAAATCCACTCCACTTCATGCTCCTTTACATTCCATATACGGACTTTATCAGATTTTCTTCATACCGACCCTTCCCTCTTCAAGACTGTTATCACCGTCTTAAACAGTATCTTAATATCCAATCCAAAGTTCCAGTTACTGATATATTCTGTATCCAGTCGCACGACTTCTTCAAAATCTGTGATATCACTTCGTCCGCTTACTTGCCACATACCGGTAATCCCAGGTTTAATAGCGATTCTGGCTCTGTGGTGTAATTCGTATTGACGAAGTTCTTCCTGCAGAATAGGTCTTGTTCCTACAAGACTCATACTTCCATTTAGTACATTCCAGAACTGTGGAAATTCATCAAGAGATGTTTTCCGTATAAATTCGCCAATCCCGGTTTTTCTGGTTCCGTCCGGCAGGATTTTGTTTCCAATCACACGAGGGTCGAAGTCAAGTTTGAACATACGTCCGTCACTCATTTTATTCTGTGCCATCAGTTCCGTTTTTCTTTCTTCCGCATCCATATACATGCTTCGGAATTTGTACATCTTAAATGGTTTTCCGTTTTGTCCGATGCGAATCTGCGAGAAGAAAATCGGTCCAGGGGAACTGATATAAATAGCCGGTGCTATAAAAATAAAAATAATCCCCGTCAGAAAGCAACCCACCAGACCGCCCAGAATATCCAATGTTCTTTTGGCTAATGCCTGCCAGTCTGTGGCATAATTCATAGTAGTTGTCAGAACTGTATATCCACCGATTGTTTCTACAAATTGTTTCTGACCGGTGTTACTTTTAACTTTTGCCAGATTTACGTGAACCGGCATTCCCATTTCCAGCAGTTCTTCTATCAATTCTTCCGGATAGGGATACATTTCATCTACGTTTACAAATACTTCATCTACCCACTGCTGGCAAATGTAGCAGGCTGCATTTCTCAAATCTGCTACCACCGGAATTCCTGCAATCTTTTTTCCAGTCATATCTTTATCAATAATCACCAGACCATTGATGTTGTAACGATTGTAATTGTGTTCTTTTACATTTCGGATTACTTCCAAAGCAAGATTGTAGTTGGTTACAATATAGAGGGAATACTCTCCACATTCTGTCATTTTATGGACCAGATATTTTTTCCATATGATTCTTGTACCATAAGACAGAATTACATAGAAAATTCCCATAAGATAAAGAACGATTCTTGAGAAAATATGACCATCACTGACAGTAAACAGATACAGACCGCTTGCCAGTTCGATCAGGATTATCTGCCGGATAACAAAACTCAGTTCCTGATAATATCCCCTTCTCAGAACTCCTTTATAAGATTCAAACATAATAATCAGAAATAAATCTGCCAATATGACGAAGATCATCACGTTATGATAGATTCCCAGTTTAAACAGATTCCAGACAGAACCGTTTCGAATCAGAATTGCCAGTATTAAAGACAGAAATAAACATACAAGATCTATTAATATAAAATCCTTATGTTTATACCAGCCTCTTGTTCTTTTTCTGTACATACGCTTTCTTTAGTTTCTCCTTCTTTTTCTTTTTTACCTTAAAAAAGCATATTTACAGAATCTCCTCTGCAAATATGCCATCGGCTTTCATTATTCTTTTTTTATAATTTCCAGTCCTACTTTCATTTCTACTGTTCTTCCGAACATTTCTATTTCCAGATGTGCGATTCTTTTGTGCCGGTCTATCCTGCGAATACTGCCTTCCATTCCTGTCAGGGGTCCTGAGACAATCTGAACTCTGTCATTTTCGATAATTCCACATGACATCTCTACAAGTTGTTTGTCTGTGCCCATTTTCATAAGCAGATCAACTTCTTCCGAAATCAGAGGGACAATCTCATTTCCGGTTCCGATTATTTTAGTCAGTCCGATTACTTTTTTCAGTTCGTTTACGAGCTGTTCCAGATTTTCAGCAATTAAAAAGACATACCCGGGAAAGAGGATTCTTTCCTGAATATGCCATTCGCCCTGAAATCGTTTCTTCTGTTGGTAATATGGAATAAAGCAGCGTTCTAAGATATCACTGTTTATTAACCGCTGGCACTGACAGCGGATGTTCTCTTCGGTGCCTGTGCGCACCTGCATCACATACCACATTGGATATCTTGCCTCCGTATTTTGGGTATGCTTCGCCATTCTGCCTTTATTGCAAGGCAGACTCTTACTTCAAGATATGTATTATCCATATCTTCAAACGTGGCAAAGCAACGATTTAAAGACAAAAGATTTACGTCGAGTCTTATTATAACTATATTGAAAAAAAAATGCAATATTTTTCTACAAAAAAACAGCCGCCATCTCTGGCGACTGCGTTTTGATTTTGAGATTACTCAATTAGATTAATTGTTATTCAGCATCTGCAACTACTGAGAAAAGAGCACCATCATCTAATGCAACTTCCATAGTTTTATTCTCTTTGTCAACGCTGGTTGGATCAACGATATCCCATTTTTTTGCATCTTCTTTGCTGTATACTACGACCTGATAACCGTCTCCGTTATCTGTCATGCCCGGAACAGAAAGATCAACATCATATTTACCATCAGCATTCTTCTCTGCTTTATCGCTGTCAATTACTTTGAATTCATCAAAACCTGTAACAAATTCTTTTCCTTCAAGTTTTTCAACGAGTTCTTCAAGAGCAGCTTTCACTGTCTCGTCTGTTGTCTCATCAGCAAGAGTTTTCAGAACATCTTTGAATTCTTCTACTTCCATTTTACCTTCATTAACTTTTGCAAAAGCATCAGCTACTTCCGGCAGTTCTGTCTGCAGTTCTTTAAAGCTTTCTGACTCTTCAAGTTTCTGAACGATTTCATAAATTGCAGACTGCTCATCAGATACTGTAATTGCGTTTGTGCGACTTCCTGCTGCACTGACACCTACAGTAGCACATCCTACTCCAAGAGCAGTTGCTAAAGCAAGTGTCATAAATCTCTTTGCGATTTTCATAATGCACCTCTCCTTTTGGATTATTTTTTATATAGATAACCTTACAGAACATCTGCAGGGACTATCTCTGAATAAAATAACAGTGATAAACGATTATTCCAGATCAGTCATACCAGGACTGTTCTGATTAGATTTTCTCATAAAACATGGAAATAATCAAGTCTGACAATGCATCTTCATCCACATGATACTCGTCAAAGTTCTTTCCCTGTGTCCCTTCCCCAGGTACAGTCTCTGTGTCAGTGATTCCATTCTGTGATGCTGCCAGTAATTTTGCAAATATATCGTTTCCCATGTTTGTAACCGTATAACTCTGAACACTGTCGTAAAGATCTGTCACAAATCCGGCATCCTTTGCTGCTTTCTCCTGAGCTTTCTGAACCAGTGCCTGCAGAAAGGTTTTCTGTCTTTCCTGACGGACAAGAGCACTCTGAGTCTTTCCAGTATCACGATATCGTACAAACTGTTCTGCATTTTCTCCTGTAATATTTGCAACAGCACCTTTTTTATATTCCGGATTCACATCCGCAAGACTGTCGTCAGGAATTGTAATCTGCACTCCTCCTACGAAGTCCGTAATCACTGCAATACCATCCATATTCATGGAACAATATCCCTGAATCGGAAGACCATCCAGCATATTGGATACTGCTGTTTTCATCAGTTCACAGCTTTTCTGTTTTCCATCACCAAATGCATACTGTATATTAATATGATCTGTTGACTCGCCAAGGCTTTTGCCGGATGGATTAAATATTTCTATCTTCGTCATAGAATCTCTCGGAATAAAAAGCACTTTTATCTTTTCTGTTGAGCGATCCATAGATACCAGAAAAATTGCATCTGCCTGCCCTGCATCTTCCTGTGTCTGATAAGTGTCTATCGGATTTCTTGTGTCAATTCCCATAAACAGATAATTGCTGAGATGATCATTGTATTTATATGTCTCACCCCTGTACTCCACAGTATCACTGCTTTGTTCCTGACCTGCCCGAGTCTGACTGCTGCTGTTCTGTTCCACATTTTTCTGTTCGTTCGCTTTTTTCTGACTCAGCAGATAATAACCGCCTCCAAGAGCTGAAAGAACAATGATCAGAATAATGATCAGAACCATATAAATTTTTCGCTGTCTGACAGCTTCTTTTGCTGTTTTTCTCATTTTCATTCCTTCAATTTCCGTGTTTCATTTATCTCGTCAGCCTTTGCTGATATAATTAAGTTCCTGTAATTTCTGTAAGACCGCCTCTGCCATTGCCTGCTGTGCTTCATAGGTTGCAGACGGCTGTGCAGTTACATTTGCAAGACTTATATAATGTTCTCCCCATTTCTGGCTGAGTACCTGATCCAGTGTATCAGAGCTTACACTACTGTCCATAGGACGTGTTCCTACAACGATAAAACGGGATTTGTCCGGAAATGTGTTTAAAATCTGTTCCTGCTGCTCTCCAAGTTCAGCCGGATCATGATTCCATCCTCCATAATACCCCATGAAAATAACAGGAATATAACCAGTATCATTTCTTGTGGTCTGCTCTTCTGTAAGATCACGTATTCCGGTTTCAGTTACATTCAGCTGGGCACCATTTGCAGCCTGCTGATGTTTCGTAATATAGCCCTGAAGAGTTTCATCACTTACACCAGCCATTTTCATCATGGAAAGGGTTCCTCCTCCCTGAAGAGTCTTATTAATTACAGGCAAATTGTACCCGTTATCTGTCAGAAGCTTCTGAAGTACTGCCATATAGGAATATGTAGCAGACTCTTCGCCATTGATCAGATCATCACCCCAGCACACAATACCGGAAGCTGCTGCCGTTTCTTTCGTTGTATCTTCTGCCTGATCTGTATTTTCTTTATTATCTGTATCAGCTTCGGTTTCCGCAGATTTTTCTTTATCGTTTTTCGATTTACTGTCATCTGTGTCTTCTGTATCTTCGGGAGCTGTTTTTTCCAGCTCTTCCGCATGTTTTTTTACTGCTTCGTAGTCTTCAATGCCGTTCTGCTGAGCACCTGCAATCTCTGACAGATGTTTTGATTCTTCCTGCTCTGTCTTATAATTCGTTACAAGAATAAATCCCAGAAGAACTGCAAGCAGAATACACACAAAGCCAAGCAGTATATTTGTCTTTTTCCTTTTTTTCTTCCTTGTTTTGCTCACTTTTCCCAATTTTCCTTTACTGTTGACTATGGTTCCTGTCCCATTTCCGAGTAAATATCGAATTTATTTTTTTCCAGACTCTTCATCACTTCTGCTGTAATACTCACCATAGTGTTTGTAATAAGAAGAGTAATATTTGTCATCACTGGTATCTACTTTACTCATAACAGCACCTAAAACCCGGCATCCACTTCTCTCCAGCTGTTTGAATGCTTTCTGTGCATCCCGGTATCTGACATTGCCAGGCTGGACCAGGAAGATTGCACCATCACAGCACCTTCCGATTACTGCTGCATCAATGACTGTTCCGATGGGTGGTGTATCAATCAGTATGTAATTATAATATTCTCTGATTTCCTTCAGAAATACTCTGAAAATATTCTCGCTGAGAAGTCCCGACGGGTTCGGTGCACTGGGACCTCCGAATATAATATCCATATTCGGGAAATTCGTAGAATAGATAATATCCTGTAATCCCACCTGACCACTCAGAAGCTGTGAAAGACCTTTTATTTCTTCTTCCACACCCAGTCGACCGGCATATGCCGTTTTTCTGATATCTGCATCAAGAAGGAGAACTTTCTTACCGATGCTTCCAAGCTCCTGGGCAAGGCTGAGCACTACATCGCTCTTTCCTTCGTTTGGGAAACAGCTTGTGATCAGAATTGTTTTTATGCTCTGACCTGACAGTTGGATATTGGTACGCAGAGTTTTAATCGCTTCGCTGTAAAAATAATCCGATTTTCTTTTATCTGTTAAATTGAGTTTCTTCATTGCTCAGATTCCTCCATTGGTCTAACGGTGCTTCTTATTCTTCTTATTGCTCTTTGGTTTCCTGTTCTTCATATGTACATAGTCTTTTCTGTCAGGAACCTTGGCAAGAACGGAAACGCCCAGATATTTCTCAATATCTTCTTCCGTCTTAATGGTATCATCCATTACTGCATATACAACTACGATTGCCGCACATGCAAGGAAACCAAGCAGGAAACCAAGTACTGCATTCTTCTTCACACTTGGGGATGTTCTCTCTGTAGCAATCTTACCGACTTCAATGATCTTAGGTGGAATAACTTCCATCTTATCTCCAATAAAGGATGAGGAAACATTTGCAAGCTCATCTACAATTTTCTTTGCCATTGCGGAATCTGCATTTTCAACAGTGATCTCGAGGATACGGGTATCTGTCGGATTGTTGATCGTTATATCTTTTTTCAGATCTTCCGCTTTCATATCCAGATCCAGATTTGAAATTACCTGTTCCAGTACAGGAGTACTTGTAATCAATACCGTATAATCACTTGTCAGACTGGCACCTAACTGCAAATCCGCCAATGATGTCAGTGTAGTTTCCTTTGAAAGTACAAGAATGCTGGATGTAGAACTATAGATTGGTGTCATCAAAAACTGTGTACACGCCCCTCCGATACAGCCGCCTGCAAGAGCAACCATCAGTACCAGCAGGATTTTCTTTTTAAGCGCATAAAATATTTCCAGTAAGTCAATTTCAACTTCATCATCATTGACATCCAGTCCCTGCGCCCTGCTGTTCTCAACATTATTATTCAAATTGTCTAACATCTGATAATTTCCTTTTCCTTTTTCTTATAGTTATAGTTCTTGTTGGTTACTGCCCGCGTATAATATTACACGATATATTACCCAGAATAAAACAAACAGTAACTATGATATAAATCTAGCTTATTGTATATCAGCAGGCAAAAAAAGTCAACCTGTCGTCTTATTTTTTCTTTTCCAAAATTCGCTTAGGATTACGAATAAACAATTCATCTGCATAGTCCTGACCGAATTTCGCAGTAACCACACGGTATGCCTCACCAATCCTGCTGATTCTCTTTGTACTGTTATGGCAGTCTGAACCGACGAAATGCAAAAGATCCTGTTTCATTACCCTATTACAATATCGTTTGGTAAAAAATCCGTCTTTTCCTGTGATGCTGTCTGCATTGATCTGCATACAGACACCCATATCTACCAGTTCTTCCACAAAATCCATACTGGTGCGTGTGGCCTCATAACGTTCTATATGCGCCACGATTGGCTTATATCCCCCTGACAGCAGTGTGCTGAGACGTTCGCGTATATAATTCTCTTCTGAATTATGAGAAAATTCTGTGAGAACATATCGGGAGCCTGCCATTGTCATGACCTTATTTTCTCTGAGCATGGAGATCATCTCCATATTTGTGTGAAATTCACACCCCAGATATACATGAAGATCCGAAGCGACTTCTGCTGCTGCTTTCTCCACCAGTTTAAACTGCTCTTTTACCTTCTCTGCTGATGTTTCAAACATTCGAAAGCGAAAATGAGGGGTTGCAATAATTGTCCTTACACCCTGTTCATATTCCATTCGGAGCAATTTTCCTGTTTCTTCTATGTCTGTGGCTCCATCGTCTACCCCAGGTACAATATGGCAATGTATATCATAAATTCCTTTTCCGGACATTCTATTACTCCTTCCTGATCACCTGTAAACGAATATATTTTCTGTCGGCAATGTTATTTATAATTTCCCTGTAACTGCTGACCGTATTTATAATCCGAAAAATCAACCGGCTCCGTATGATCAATCTCATACAAAGCCGGTTGATAAATATTCATGAGTATTCTTTTATGAGTAATCTCTTATTATTCTTCTGCAGCTTCCTCAGCCGGTGCCTCAAGAGCTTTCATGCTCAGGCTGATCTTCTTGTCTTCGCCGTTGAAGTCAACAACCTTAGCTTCGATCTCCTGTCCGATGGAAAGTACGTCTGCAGGTTTAGCAACGTGCTCTCTGGAAATCTGGGATACGTGAAGGAGTGCATCTACTCCAGGTGCAAGCTCTACGAATGCGCCGAAGTCTGTCATACGTGCAACTTTACCTTTAACTACGTTTCCTACAGCGAAGTCCTCAGCTGCTGTGAGCCATGGATTTGCTTCCGGGAATTTAAGGGAAAGTGCGATTTTCTCTCCGTTGATCTCTTTGATAAGAACTTTAACTTTATCGCCAACAGTGAATACTTTCTTCGGGTTCTCTACTCTGCCCCAGGACATTTCGGAAATGTGAAGAAGTCCGTCAGCTCCGCCCAGATCGATGAATGCACCGAAATCTGTAACGTTCTTAACAGTTCCTTCAACTGTATCGCCAACATGGATTCTCTCCATTAATTCTTTCTGTTTCTCTGCTTTCTCAGCGAGAAGAAGCTGTTTACGGTTACCGATGATGCGGCGTCTTCTCGGGTTGAATTCTGTGATAACGAATTCGATCTCCTGATCTGCATATTTGGAAAGGTCTTTCTCATATGTGTCGGAAACCAGACTTGCAGGAATGAATACTCTTGCTTCGTCTACGTTTACACAAAGTCCACCGTCAAGTACCTGAGTTACAGGAGCTTTTAATACTTCCTGATTCTCAAATGCTTCTTCAAGACGTTTGTTGCCTTTCTCTGCTGCCAGTCTCTTGTAAGTAAGAGTAACCTGACCTTCTCCATCGTTTACTTTGAGAACTTTTGCTTCCATTGTGTCTCCAACGTGAACAGCATCTGTGAGTACAAGGCTTGCATCGTTAGAGTATTCGTTCTTTGTGATAATACCGTCTGCTTTATAACCGATATTCAGAATAATCTCATCTTCTTTTACATCGATGACAGTACCCTGTACAATCTCTCCATTTCTGATAGTCTTTACGGAATCTTCCAGCATTTGTTCAAAACTTAATTCTGACATGTTCTTGAACCTCCTCAATAATTTTGTTTGGGGTGGAAGCCCCTGCTGTAATACCTACATAACTACTGCATTGGAACATTTCAGAATCCAAGTCTACAGGTGTTTGTATATAGTAAGTATTTCCACATTCCTTTTTACATATTTCAAACAGCTTTTGAGTATTGGAACTATGCCGGCCACCTACGACCAACATAGTGTCTACCTCTCCGGCTATGTTTTTTGCTTCTCTCTGCCGTTCTTCGGTAGCATTACAAATAGTGTTTAAAATATTGAGAATATTTAAAACATTATTATCATACCTCTTTTTGCAAAGAATTTCAACTAAATCTTTAAATTTGTTGTAATTAAATGTCGTCTGGGACACGATGCTTATTTTTTTGCCTTCCGGAAGGAGGAATGCTTCGGCCTCTTCCTGGTTTTTGATCACTGTGTAAGGTCCCTGGCACCATCCGCAGATTCCCTGAACCTCTGGATGATCTTTGTCACCGATAATAATCACATGATTTCCGGCCAGACTCTCTTTTTCCACGATGCGGTGGATCTTCAGGACGAAGGGACAGGTGACATCTACGTAAGAGATGTTTTTTTCTTTCAGTTTATCGTAAATGGGTTTGCCTACACCGTGGGAACGGATGACTACTGTTCCGTTTTGCAGGGTGTCATCCGGGGAATCCAGGTCTGCTTCTGCGATAACATGGACGCCACGAGCTTCTAGATCCGCTACTACGCCTTCGTTGTGGATGATCGGGCCCAGAGTGAAAATAGGTTTCTGTTCTGTGTCTATGAGTTCGTAGACTTTGTTCACTGCACGTTTGACGCCGAAGCAGAAGCCTGCTGTTTCTGCTACTTTTACTTTCATAAAATAATCCTTCTTAAATTATTTCTGCACTTTTTCCTTATATACATTAAGAATCGCATTTACAACATCATCAATTCCCATTTCCGAGGAATCTACGAGCACTGCGTCGTCTGCCTGTTTCAGAGGGGAAATTTCGCGGTTCATGTCGCGTTCGTCGCGCTCGATGATGTCTTTTCGGATCTGGTCCAGGTCAAAGGATTCTCCCTTCTGTTCATATTCCAGGGCTCTTCTTTTTGCTCTGGTATCTGCGCTGGCTGTGAGGTAGATTTTTACTTCTGCGTTTGGAAGGATGGTTGTGCCGATATCTCTGCCGTCCATGACTACGTCGTTTTTCTCTGCCAGAGTTCTCTGAAGTTTCAGAAGGTGGGCTCTGACTTTCGGGTTTGCGGAGCTTTTGGATGCCATGTTTCCTACCTGTTCGGTGCGGATCATAGCATTTACGTTCTCTCCGTTGAGGATAACAATCTGTTCTCCGTTTTTGTATTCGATGGAAATGTCAGCGCCGGAACATACGGCTTCGATCTCTTCCTGATTTTCTCCGTTTACGCCATGGTTCAGAAGATATAAAGCCATTGCCCTGTACATGGCTCCTGTATCTACATAGATAAATGATAATTCTTTCGCTACTTTCTTTGCGATGGTGCTCTTTCCTGCTCCTGCAGGTCCGTCGATGGCTATGTTACATCCCATTTTCGTGGTTCCTCCTGTTTCTATTATTCAAACAGATTTTCTCTGTTTTATTATTAATGTTTATTAATCAGTCAAGCGGATATTCGCAATCCGCTTCGCTACTTGCTCATAACCGAATCATAGATATAATTCGCATACACGGTACTCATCATCTGCTTGTTTCTGTTGTTTCTATAGTAAGCAGCTTACTGTATGGCCTGTGCTGCCAGATATGCGGTAGACCAGGCAATCTGTAAGTTATATCCACCTGTCACTGCATCCAGATCCAGTACCTCGCCTGCGAAGTAAAGACCTGAGATTTTCTTTGATTCCATTGTTCCGGGGTTGATCTCTTTGACAGAGACGCCGCCTCTGGTGATGATGGCTTCTTTAAACTCACCCATTCCTGTGATTGTGAAGGGGAAGGCTTTGATAAGCTCAATGAAGTGCTGGCGTTCTTCTCTGGAGATGTCGTGAATTTTCTTCTCTGCAGGGATTCCACCCAGTTCCAGCATTACCGGAGTCAGAGATGACGGGAAAAGTACGCCAATCACATTCTTGAACTGTTTGTTTGGTCCTGCTTCAAATTCACGCAGGATCCTGGCATCCAGTTGTTCTCTGGTAAGTGCCGGCTTCAGATCCAGATATGCGGACAGTTCGCCGTTTGGTGCTTTCGCCAGTTTTGCACCAATGTGGGCACTGGCGGACAGGATCATGGGACCTGTGACTCCGAAATGGGTGAACATCATCTCTCCGAAATCCTCATAGAGTACTTTCTTTCCATTCTTTATGGTAAGTCCTGTATTCTTAAGGGAAAGTCCCTGAAGCTTAGGGATATAGTCTTCTTTTGTCTTTAATGGGACAAGAGAAGGTGCAATGTCTGTGACCTTCAATCCAAGTTCTCTTGCGAAGCGGTATCCGTCACCTGTGGAACCGGTACTCTGATAAGAGAATCCGCCGGTTGCCACGATGACTGCATCTCCTTCCATGAAGGTTCCGTCTGTAAGGATGACTCCTGCGATCTTCTCCTGCGGTATGTCAGGTGATTTTTTTCCTTTTCTGCCTTTTCCTGCATCAGATCCTGATTCTGTTAATGCGGCTTCTGATTCAAGGGTATTTACGGAATCTGTTACAGATTCCGTTACAGGTTTCTTTACGATTTCCTGCACAGCAGTGTGAAGATGAATCTTTGCTCCTGCTTTCTTCAGCTCACGCTCCAATGCGCGGATGATGTCTGAGGAATGGTCAGACTGTGGAAATACGCGGTTTCCACGCTCTACCTTCAGAGGGACACCTGCTTTCTCAAAGAACTCCATTACATCCTGAGGGGTAAATGAATAGAAACTGCTGTAGAGGAACTTGGGATTGCTCATCATTGCAGGAAAGAGTTCTTCTGTGTCGCAGGCATTTGTTACATTGCATCTGCCTTTTCCTGTGATGAAGACTTTCTTTCCCAGTTTCTCGTTCTTCTCTAATATATGAACTTCATGATGGTTACGGGCTACAAAAACCCCTGCCATCATTCCGGCGGCTCCGCCGCCGATTATTATAACTTTGCTCATGGAATATTCTCCTGTATTTATTTTACCCTGCAGATTGTCTATTTCATCATGGTTCCACGTCTCCGCTTCGCTACGATCAATATAGATATGTACCACTGGCAGCATATACCCATTGGCACATTATATTCCCGGGTATCATATTCTTTCATAATAACGCAAAGGAGCCTGCTTACGCAAGCTCCTTTTTTCGTTTGGACATATTTAATTACTGATCAATTATACAGGATATGCTCCGTTCTTTTTGTCAGCTGCTTTCTCGTCAACTTTTGTTTTCTGAGCCTGACGGTATTTGAAGAAGTCCATAGCTACCTGTGGGAACAGTGCGTATGTTAATACGTCTTCATCCTGTTCCTTATACTGAGCCATTTCGCTCTCAAGTTTCTCAAGCTCGTTGTCAAGAAGGTCTGCAGGACGGCATGTGATCGGTTTCTCATCGCCGATGCACTTCTTCTGTACTTCCGGATTAAACGGTTTTACAGTTGCGCCGTATTTTCCTAACAGGATATCTTTTGTTTCTTTTGTAACCATTTTGTATCTCTCGCCCATAAGTACGTTGAATACAGCCTGTGTACCAACGATCTGTGAAGACGGAGTAACAAGTGGCGGTTCACCAAGGTCTTTACGTACACGCGGAACTTCCTCGAGAACATCGTAGAATTTGTCTTCTGCGTGCTGTTCTTTTAACTGGGAAGTCAGGTTGGAGAGCATACCGCCCGGTACCTGGTACAGTAAAGTCTTGATGTTAACACCAAGGTTCTTCGGATTGAGCAGTCCGCTGTCAAGAGCTTCGTCACGGATCGGACGGAAGTAGTCAGCGATCTCGGAGAGAAGCTTCTGATCAAATCCTGTGTCGTATGGTGTATCCTTGAATGTCTCAACCATAACCTCTGTTGCAGGCTGGGATGTTCCCAGTGCAAATGGAGACATTGCTGTATCAATGATATCCACACCTGCTTCTACTGCTTTTAAGTAAGTCATGGAAGCTACACCTGAGGTGTAATGTGTATGAAGGTCGATCGGGATCTTAACTGTTTCTTTTAATGCTGTTACAAGCTCTGTAGCTTTGTTTGGAAGGAGAAGACCTGCCATATCTTTGATACAGATGGAATCAGCGCCCATATCTTCAATACGTTTTGCAATGTCTGTCCAGTATTCCAGTGTGTAAGCATCTCCTAATGTATAGGAAAGAGCTACCTGTGCATGAGCCTTCTCTTTGTTTGCAGCGCTTACTGCTGTCTGCAGGTTACGAAGGTCATTGAGGCAGTCAAAAATACGGATGATATCGATTCCGTTTGCAGCAGATTTCTGTACGAAGTATTCTACAACGTCATCTGCATATGGACGGTATCCAAGGATGTTCTGTCCACGGAAAAGCATCTGAAGTTTTGTGTTTTTGAAGCCGTCACGTAATTTACGAAGTCTTTCCCATGGATCTTCGTGGAGGAAACGAAGGGATGCATCGAATGTTGCACCACCCCAGCACTCTACTGCGTGATAGCCGACTTTATCAAGTTTATCTACGATCGGAAGCATCTGTTCTGTGGTCATACGTGTTGCAATCTGGGACTGATGAGCATCACGGAGAATGGTTTCCACAATTTTAACAGGTTTTTTCTCTAATTCTGCCATTATTAAATCTCCTTTATAGTTCTGTTTAATCGGATATTCGCAATCCGCTTCGCTACTTGCTCATAACCAAATAGCTGCTCCGCAGCTTATCAGAAGGAGTTGCACTCCTCCTGATACAAGCAAGATAGCTTGCTTGATTTGGTTATACTCCGAAAATAGCCATGAATGTTCCGGCTGCTACGGCTGTACCGATAACACCGGCAACGTTCGGGCCCATTGCGTGCATCAGAAGGAAGTTTGTAGGATCTGCCTCTGCACCCACTTTCTGGGATACACGGGCTGCCATAGGTACTGCGGATACACCTGCGGAACCGATCAGCGGGTTGATCTTTCCATGAGTCAGTTTGCAGAGCAGTTTACCAAGCATACATCCGCCGAATGTACCGATTGCGAATGCAACAAGACCTAAAACTACGATCTTCAGAGTATCTGCGTTTAAGAATGCTTCTGCACTTGTGGAAGCACCTACGGATGTACCCAGAAGGATAACTACGATATACATCAGGGCATTGGAAGCTGTTTCTGTCAGCTGTTTTACAACACCGCACTCTCTGAACAGGTTACCAAGCATGAGCATACCAACCAGCGGAGCTGTTGTAGGCAAAATCAGGCAGACAACGATTGTGATAACGATCGGGAACAGGATCTTCTCCAGTTTGGAAACCGGGCGAAGCTGATCCATTTTGATCTTACGTTCTTTCTCTGTTGTGCAGAGTTTCATGATAGGCGGCTGGATGATTGGAACCAGTGACATATAGGAATATGCTGCCACTGCGATCGGTCCCATCAGTGCAGACTGTCCAAGTTTACCTGCAAGGAAAATGGAAGTCGGGCCATCAGCACCACCGATGATGGAGATAGCTGCCGCTGCTTTTCCGTTGAATCCAAGGAAGATTGCAAGGAAGTAAGCTGCATAGATACCAAGCTGTGCTGCAGCACCCATCAGGAAGCTGATCGGGTTTGCAATCAGCGGACCGAAGTCTGTCATGGCACCTACACCCATGAAGATCAGGGATGGTAAGATACTCCACTCATCAAGGATGTAGAAATAATGAAGAAGTCCACCTACACCATTAGACATATCTTCCGGGTTTGCCATAATGTCCGGATAGATATTTACAAGCAGCATACCGAATGCGATAGGAACAAGCAGAAGCGGCTCGAATCCCTTCTTGATAGCAAGGTAAAGGAATACGCAGGCTACTGCGATCATCAGGTAATTGCCCCATGTCAAACTGAAGAATGCTGTCTGATGAATCAGGTTGGACAATGTTTCTGTTACATAAGACATTTGACTACCTCCCGTCTTAGTTCATTGTTGCTAAAGTATCTCCGTTTTCTACAGAGGCACCTTCTGCAACATCAATGCTTGCGATAGTACCATCCTGAGGAGCTACTACAGGGATTTCCATTTTCATGGATTCAAGAATAACTACGCTGTCTCCGGCTTTTACTGCCTGTCCAACGCTTGCTGCTACTTTGACAACTTTGCCAGGTACGGAAGCAGTTACTTTTACTGCGCCGGCGCCTGCTGCAGGAGCTGCTGCTTTCGGAGCTGCTGCAGGTGCAGCCTTAGGTGCTGCTTTTGGAGCTGCTGCAGGAGCGGATACGCTTCCTGTTTCTTCAACAGTTACTTCATATGCTGTACCATTTACTGTAATTGTATAGCTTTTCATTTTAAAATCCTCCTAAATAAATGACAATTATCTTCTATTTCTTTTTACTTTACGGATGGAACGAACTACGAAGCCGTCTGTTGTAGTTCCTTCTGCTGCTGCGATGGCTGCTGCGATAACAGCTACCAGCTCTCCGTCATCTGCAAGGTTCTCTTCTGCCTGTGCAGGTGCTGTCTGTGCGATGGCTGCTGCCTCTGCCTCTTTTGCAGCTTTGGCTGCTTTTGCTTCTGCTGCTTTCTTTGCTTCCGGATTCGGAATAAATCTGAACAGAGAAATCAGAAGGCTTAATAAAATCAGCATTACGAATACAGTTCCAATACCCATCAAAGTATTAAGGCCTGCTCTCTGAAGAGTCTTGCCCATACCATACTGTACATCTACAGACATGGAAGTCGGTGTTCCCTGTGAGTCAAAGACATATACAAAGTTTGCATCTGCTTTCTCAAATTTAAGAGGAACAGTAACTGTGTACTGATCATCTTTGAAAGTTACAGTGGTTTCACCATTGCTGTCCTTCTTTGCGCCAAGTTCATCCTTGGATGTCTGCCAGGACTGCATGGCACTTGTTGTAAAGTCATCTCCTGAACTCATGTAATTCTCGATTTCTTCATCTTTAAGCTGGACAATGGCATCTGTCAGTCCTTCTGCTGTAGTTACCAGTGTGGACTTAACAGTATCATCAACCTTATCTGCGGCAAATACCACAGAGGTGCTGCCGATCACCAGCGCAGCCATTACGAGAAATGTCATGAATACAGAAGTTATTTTTTTGATCATTTTCATATGCGTCACCCCGCTTAGACCGTTCCATGTTTCTTAGACGGACGATCTTCTCTCTTTGTGAACAGCATCTCAAATGCACCGATTACATATTTTCTTGTGTCAGCCGGGCTGATCACAGTGTCAACATAGCCTCTTGCTGCTGCGGAAGCAACACCATTCTGAAGCTCTCTGTACTGAGCAGCTTTTTCATTCAGTTCAGCAGCATCTGCATCTGCGTACATGATCTTGGCTGCCAGGGAAGCATCCATCATACCGATCTCTGCGTTATCCCATGCATATACAAGGTCTGCACCGATAGATTTGCTGTTCATTGCCACGTAAGCTGTACCGTAAGCTTTGCCGATGATCACATTTACCTTCGGAACAGTTGCATCTGCGAATGCAGCTACCAGTTCACCTACGGATTTCGCCATCATCTTCTCGCTGCATAAGGTTGCCATGAAGCCTGTTGCGTTTGTAAGTGTAAGTACCGGAATATCAAAAGCGTCGCAGAATTTCACGAAATCTGCTGCTTTTCTTGCGCCTCTTGCAGAGATGCTTCCGTCAAATGTTTCTGTTTTCTTGCCTTCTGCGTCATATACTTCGCTTCTGTTTGCAACAGCACCTACTGTAGCGCCGTTTAAACGGATAAAGCCTGTAACCATGTCTTTTGCATAGTCTGCTTTTGTCTCGAAGAATTCACCGTTGTCAGCGATCTGGGAAAGTGCGATTGCTGTGTCACCTGCACAGTTTGCAAGATCTGCGCATACGCGGTTAAGATCGTCTGTACACTCTGTGTAATTGTCTGTGTCTTCATTATTAGAAGGAAGAAGTGATACTAAAGAACGGATCTGGCCAAGAATCTCATCCTCTGTACCAACGCCATCGATCACACCTGTCTCTTTGCTCTGGAAATCAGCTGCTGCTGTATCGCATTTGTCTGTGTTGTTTCCTTCCAGTGCGTTTGGTGTGTTGACGAACATTTTTCCTTTTTTGGATTCCATGAATGTGAAATCTGTCAGGGACGGGATAACTGCCATACCACCGCCGCATGTTCCGAAGATTGCTGTGATCTGCGGGATCACACCGGATGCCAGTGTCTGTTTCAGATAGATCTGTCCGAAAGCTTCCAGTGCGTCTGTTGCTTCCTGAAGACGGATACCTGCACAGTCAACAAGTCCGATAACCGGAGCGCCTGTTTTCATGGCAAGATCATAAAGTCTTGTGATCTTCTTTGCATGCATTTCACCAACAGTACCGTTTAATACAGATGCATCCTGGCTGTATACATAAACCAGTTTGTCATCGATCACACCATATCCGGTGATAACACCGTCAGATGGTGCCTTGTTTGCAGTCATGTTGAAATCTGTGGATCTGGCTGTTACACCCTGTCCGATTTCGACAAAACTGTTTGCGTCAAGCAAAGAAGTAATTCTTGTGCCTGCTAAGCTTTGTGTTGCATTACTCATTCTTGTTTGCCCTCCATCTTTATGAGAATATTTAAAAGTTAACCCAAAAATTTAGCCGATTTTAATTTTACCTTTTCCGGCAGAAAATTTCAACATTTATTTGTCATTTTCGTTAAAAATATAGCAGAAAAATTTGTCAGGTTTCTCCAAATTTTGTTTTTTTGAGCATTTCTTCCTATTTAATAGAGGGTATTACGGTTATTTTGTATTGTCCCGTATTTCACCCTCTCCCGCAAACCAGTGTATCGACAAGTTGATTTCTCGAACAATCCTGCGTCTGAATTTCTTATTTCTATCCTGCAAGACTGTTTCAAGAATCAACTTGTCGGCACACCAGAGCGTGTTTGAGGTAACTATACCACTCACTTGTCTGCGAATCCGACTGCACAGGTATAAAAGTCTCAGCAAAACCATAGATGTTTTTTATTATATAGCACGAATTATCAATTAGATTTATGGATTATCCCATTATATAATTAACACATCAAAGAAATTCAGGCCACAACTAAAGCACTGAACAATTATAGATCCAACAGAAAATTTCAGGAGGAAAGACGTAATGAAAAGCAATTACCAGCATATTTTCACACCACTCACAGTAAAAAATATGACTATCAAAAACCGTATCGTTATGATGCCTATGGGAACCAATTACGGGGAACAGAACGGCGAAATGAGTTTTCTTCACATTAATTATTATAAAGAGCGTGCCAAAGGCGGCACAGGTCTGATCATCGTAGAGAATGCAAGCGTAGATTCTCCGCAGGGTTCCAACGGAACTACTCAGCTTCGTATTGACCACGACAACTATCTGCCGCGTCTGTACAAATTCTGTGAAGAGATCCACAAATATGGTACCTGTATTGCGATCCAGATCAACCACGCAGGTGCTTCCGCTGTTTCCGCACGTACAAATATGCAGCCGGTTTCCGCATCTGATGTTCCGTCCAAAGAAGGCGGAGAAATCCCGCGTCCGTTATCAGTGGAAGAAATCCATCACATTGTAAAGAAATACGGCGAGGCTGCAAAGAGAGCCCAGGCTGCAGGTTTTGACGCAGTAGAAATCCATGCGGGACATTCCTATCTGATCAGCCAGTTCCTCTCTCCTCTTACAAACAAACGTACAGATGAGTTCGGCGGATCTGTGGAAAACAGAACACGTTTCTGCCGTATGGTCATTGAGGAAGTAAGAAAACAGGTCGGACCTTTCTTCCCGATCATGCTCCGTCTCAGCGCAGATGAGCTGATGGAAGGCGGCAACACTCTCGAGGATACTCTTGAATATCTGGAATATATTCAGGATGAAGTTGATATCTTCGATGTTTCCTGCGGTTTAAACGGTTCTATCCAGTATCAGATCGATGCCAACTACATGAAAGACGGATGGCGTTCCTATATGCCTAAAGCTGTCAGAGAGAAATTCGGCAAACCATGTATCTCCATGGGAAATATCCGTAACCCAAAGGTTGCCGAGCAGATCCTCGCTGACGGCGATGCAGACCTGATCGGTATGGGACGTGGTCTTATCGCAGAACCTGCATGGGTAAACAAAGTAGCTACAGGCAGAGAATGTGACCTTCGCAAATGTATCTCCTGTAACATCGGATGTGCAGGAAACAGAATCGGCTTTAACCGTCCGATCCGCTGTACTGTAAACCCGGCTGTTCTGGAAGGTGATGTTTATAAGAATCAGAAAGTGAACAAAAACTGTAACGTTGTAGTAATCGGAGGCGGTACTGCCGGACTGGAAGCTGCCTGTACAGCCGCAGAAGTAGGCTGTAATACCTTCCTTCTGGAAAAAGGTGAGACTCTTGGCGGTCTTGCTTCTGTGATCTCTAAGATTCCTGCAAAGAAGCGTCTGGCTGATTTCCCGAACTATCTGATTCACAGAGCAGAGCAGCTTGAGAATCTTTATATCTTCACAAACACAGAAGGAACACCGGAAAATATCCGCAAATTCCATCCGAACCTGATCGTAAGCTCCACAGGTTCCGCGCCACTGCTTCCTCCGATCAGGGGACTTCACGACCGCATTGACAAAGAAGGCAGCAAGGTTGCTTCTATCCTGGGAATGATCAATCACATCAATGACTATCCGGAAGATATGACAGGCAAGAAGGTTGTTGTTGTGGGCGGCGGTGCTGTTGGTCTTGATGTTGTGGAATTCTTTGCAGCAAGAAACGCTGAGATTTCTATTGTGGAGATGATGGATCAGATCGGACGTGACCTGGATCCTGTTACAAAGAATGACATGAAGGACCAGATGAAGAAACATCATGTGGCCCAGCTTACAAAGACAGCTCTTCAGGAAGTAAAAGACAGCTCTTTCCTTGTAAAAGATGCAGAAGGTGAACGTGAGCTTCCATTTGACTACGGATTCGTATGTCTTGGTATGAAAGCTCAGGGACAGCTTTTCGCAGAGCTTTCCGATGCTTTTGTTTCTGATGATGTTGAGATCCTGAACATCGGAGACAGCAAACGTGCAAGAAGGATCATCGACGGAACTCTGGAAGGAAGAAATATCCTTAATACACTGACTCAGATGGGATACCTTTAATAAAAACCTTTACAACAAAATACGAAAGGGGATATTATAATGGCTGAAAGAATTACCGGACATACTGAATTAATCGGTCTGATGGCTTACCCGATCCGTCACTCCAGCTCTCCTGCAATGCAGAATGAGGCTTTTGCAAAACTCGGGTATGACTACGCTTACCTTGCTTTCGAGGTTGGCGCAGATGAAATTGAGGATGCAGTAAAAGCAATCCGTACTCTGAAAATGAGAGGATCCAATGTTTCCATGCCAAACAAAACTCTGGTTGGAAAATACCTGGATAAGCTTTCTCCTGCAGCAGAATTATGCGGTGCAGTTAACACGATCGTAAATGACAACGGTCATCTTACAGGTCATATCACTGACGGTATCGGATTTATGTCTGCCCTGAAAGATAATGATATTGATGTGATCGGAAAGAAAATGACTATCGTCGGTGCAGGCGGTGCTGCCACTGCTATCGAGATCCAGGCTGCTTTGGACGGCGTTGCTGAGATCACAATCTTTAACCGCAAGGATGAATTCTGGGATCGTGCAGTATCCACAGTAGAGAAGATCAATACAAAGACATCCTGCCATGCAGTTCTTTATGATCTGGCAGATCTTGATAAACTGAAAGCTGAGATGGATGACAGCTACATTTTCGTAAATGCTACAGGTGTGGGAATGAAACCTCTGGAAGGCCAGTCCGTTGTTCCGGACAAATCTTACTTCCGTCCTGAGCTGATCGTTATTGATGTTCCTTACTCTCCGCTGGAAACAAAGATGCGTTCCATGGCCAAGGAAGTTGGATGTAAGACTATGAATGGTCTGGGAATGATGTTATTCCAGGGTTCCGCTGCATTTGAGTTATGGACAGGCGAACCAATGCCTATCGAACATATGAAAGAGATTCTTCACATCTCCTATGATGACTGATACCCCGGTTATTCTTAATATGATAAGAAATATGAGGATAAGAAAATGAACACAGTTCAGGTAAAAAACACTGTGATCGGTGAAGGCAGACCTAAGATCTGCGTTCCGATCGTTGGAAAAACAAAAACAGACATTCTCGAAGAAGCCAAAAAGATCACTACTCTTCCTGTTGATGTAGTTGAGTGGCGTGTAGACTGGTTTGATGATGTCTTTGCTACTGAGAAAGTATTAGAAACCGCTAAAGAGCTTCAGGAAGTTTTAAAAGACATTCCTGTTCTCCTTACATTCCGTACTTCCAAAGAAGGCGGTGAGAAAGAAATTTCTGTAAATGACTATGCTGCTTTAAATATTGCAGCTGCTCAGAGCGGTTATGTAGATTTAATTGATGTAGAAGCATTTACAGGTGATGAAGTTGTTAAGACAATCATCAATGCTGCTCATGAGGCAGGTGTAAAGGTAATTGCTTCCAACCATGATTTCTTTAAGACTCCGGAGAAGGAGGAGATTATCAGACGTCTTCGTATGATGCAGGATTTCGGTGCTGATATTCCGAAAATGGCTGTTATGCCGACCTGCAAACAGGATGTTCTTACACTCCTCTCTGCTACTCTGGAAATGTCTGAGAAATATGCAGACCGCCCGATCATTACCATGTCCATGGCAGGAACAGGCGTTGTAAGCCGTCTGACAGGTGAGACATTCGGCTCCGCTCTCACTTTCGGTGCTGCTTCCAAAGCTTCTGCTCCGGGACAAGTCGGCGTGCATGAATTAAAACAGGTGCTGGATATCATTCACAGCAGTCTGTGATCTGTTGATGAATGATGTGATATCAGATGTTATTCTTGCCTATAGCAGATATCACTCATATTCGTCAACAGATTGTTACAGAATTTGAATTTAATAATTATGACTCCTTAAAATAATAATTGATGAAAACCAAGAAGAACAGCCCCGAATCCCGGCTGTTCTTCTTGGTTTTCGTTTATATTATTTTTTCTCAAAGGGATTCCAGTTGGACAGGAAGATATTCAGTCCGAAGCCAACTGCCAGTGCCCATGCAGATGCCCATGCAGTTCCCTGGGTTGCGAGGACTGCTGCCATTACGCCTGCGATCATCTTGTCTCTGTCGCTCTTGCAGTAGTCCATACCGATCCTTGCACATACAAATGCCTGGAACATCAGAGTGATGGAAGATCCCACACCGAAGATGGGACGGAAGAAACTTACTACAGGAATGATCAGCACACTTAAAAATGTGGCCAGTCTGAAAGAAGCCATTCCTCCGAGAAGAGACTTCATAGCTTTCTTTCCTTCTTTGTAACGCATGGATACGGATACAGTCATTCCAACCCATAACGGACCAGAAAGGGGAGGAAATGGTGCGATGATGGACAGAATCAGGTTTCTCAGACCGCTGACCAGATTGGAACGGCTGGAATTGAAATCAATATACTCATCATCTCTTGCGTGACGTGCCTCTGATACAAGAGTCTCTGTAGTAACAAAATCACCAAATGCAATAACATAGCACACCAGTGCCAGCGGCAGTGCTTTGATAAACATAGATGCAGGAGGAATCCCTACGCCAAAGATGCTCACCTGATCAATGATATCTTTAAACTGAGGAATCTTGATAAAAGTACCAAGCTCCAGTCCCGGGGCATCCAGTTCGCCAACCAGAAGTCCTACTACCATTGCGATAAGATATGGGAAAAGATTTCCGTATCTCGCAACCAGATCAAGAAACTTATTTGTTTTTCTCTTCTCCTGATATTTGTCAGAGAAGCTAATCAGGATCAGGAGGCCTACGCCTGCAACAATAGCCAGAGGATATTTGTGCATATTACCGTTCTCTCCCAGCTGTCCTGCCATAACTGTAACTGGTGCTGCAAGAAGAATTCCGCCTTTGACAGAATTGGGAACTGCATGAACAAATTTATCTGCCAGTCTGGTCACACCCATAAAGATAAATACCAGACCTACCAGCATCTGCAGTGCGATCATAGCCTGTATTCGCTCTTTTCCCATAGGGAAGCCTTCCAGAAATACAATAGTCAGCGGCAATGTGGGTGTGATCCACCCCGGTACTACCGGATCGCCGAGCAGGCTGTGAAGCAGATAAAGGAAGGTTTCAATAATTACACAGCTCCACGCCAGCTCATAAGGAAGCCCCAGATATTGCTCCAGATAGGGAACAGCTGCCAGTGCTGTTACGCCCAGGATCAGACCCTGAATGAACTCAACAGATTCTATCTTGTAGTGTATGAATGGAAGTCTTATCTGAAATGGTCCAAAGGGGATGTAGGGCAGTTCATTTTCTCTTCTTTGTGTTCTTGTATGTGCCATACAATTTCTCCTTTTCAGTGAATTGTTAGATTACTTCTATATTTCAGCTTGTATATTCTATCTTTTTTGTTAATTTTTAAACAATCCAGATTTTAATAAAATCCAATCCGACCGGAAAAAATTTGAAGCTTATAACGTCCAAACGTATCTTCAGTTAGATTGGATTTCAATATCACAGGATTTCTGTATCTTATTTATTTCTATCGCTTATTTATTTCTATCACTTACTGGCTTACTTATTTCTGTTCTTCTTTACAAAGAGGGCGAGCAGGATACCGACGATGGTCACTGCCATGTTCAGGAGAAGGATCATTCTCGGAGCGCTGCTTCCGCCAACTTTGGTAATGTACCCTGCAAGGCTTAAGATTGTGTAGTTTGCGATGCTGGATGCGATCATTACCAGTGAGGTTGCTGTTCCTTTGTTCTCGGGGAAGAACTCTGCTGTTGTGGAAACTGCCAGCTGGAGAACACCGCCTGCACCTGCATATCCGATCACAAAACCACCTACCAGACAAATAAACGGAGCCTGGATAAAGTAGCAGAGAGCCAGCATAATTGTAGAGATTAACGGATAGAGGATCAGGACGTTAATCTCTTTCAGACCTTTTTTGATAAATGCTGCTGTTGCAAGGATGGCAGTTGCAGTTCCCAGGGCATACAGGGACTGGATCTTTGAAGGGTCTGCCATACCATAGGAACGGGCAAGTTCCTGATTACAGTTCAGCCATAACATAAAGGTTGAGGAGCTGGTGAATCCGATCAGAATTGCAGCAATCGCTGCAGGGGAAATCTTGTGTCCGGATTTCTTCTTATCAGCTTTAGCCTGTACTGCCTTCTCTCTCGCCGGAAAAGGGAGGATCAGAATCAGGATTCCATCAATGAGGATTGCAATACCTGCAACAATAAAGATTGTCTTATATGACATATTTGCAGATGCTACGATTCCGATCAGGAATGGAAGCAGGAACTGGCTCAGGCAGATGGAAAATTTTGTAAACAGGTTGGCTACTGACGGGTTGTTTACATAGATTTCCATACAGGTCGGGCTTACACATGTGTCAAGGAAGGAGTTGGCAATTCCTCCGATTACAGCAAATGCATATCCCATTGCCATGGATGTAGAATTAGCCATTCCAAAGAAGTATGCTACATAACAGAGCACACCGATAATTCCGCTCAGTTTTCTTCCATATTTGTCAGACAGAGGACCGGAGAAAGGAAGGGAAATCAGACGTCCCAGTCCAAGTGCTGCAATTACAGATACTACCATACTTACATCCAGGGTGCCATCAGCCAGGGGCTTCGCACCCCAGGCAGCTGCAAACTCCGGTTTGTACTGCCCCAGGATAGAAGCACCGATTCCATGGATGAAATAAGTGAAATATGCTGCAAGGGAGGTGAAAATGAGCATTTTGTTTGTTTTCTGTTTCATTTTGGTCTCCTAGGTTATTATTACTTGTTTTCGTTTTCTTCCTGGAATTTCTGGTATTCAGCTGTTGGCATTTCCAGTCCTGTGTAGAGTTTGTAAGCTGCAGCTCCCTGCCATAACAGCATTCCTTTTCCGCCGATTGCAAGCTTGCAGCCTGCTTCTTTGGCTTCTTTTACCATTCTTGTTTCAGCAGGATTGTAAACAACGTCTGCTACTACAAGGTCAGGGCGGAACATGGATTTATCTTTGATCAGAGTAAGCTCTTCGTGAGGTTTCATTCCTGCAAGTGTTGCGTTTACGAGGATGTCTGCGTTTGCAACCTCTTCTTTCAGTTTTGCCTCATCTGCCAGATCAAATACAGAAACTTTACAATCCGGTGTTTCTTTGCTCAGTTTCTCTGCTGTGGACTCTGCACGTGCAAAGAATGGGTCTTTCGGATTGAAGATAGAAATGGATTCTGCACCGTCTAATGCACACTGTACCTGGATTGCTGTTGCAGCACCGCCTGCACCGAGAACTACCATTTTTTTGCCTTTCACATCAACGCCATGTTCTTTTAAGTTGCGGACAAATCCGATACCGTCTGTGATATGTCCTACTAATTTGCCGTCTTCATTAACGATTGTGTTAACTGCACCGATGATTCTTGCTGCAGGTGAAAGCTCATCCATGTGTTTTGCAACTTCGTTCTTGCATGGCATAGTTACGTTTGCGCCTCTCATTTTGAAAAGACGGATTGCATCCAGAGCAGCCGGAACCTGGTCTTCCTTGATGTCAAATGCCATGTAAGCATAGTCAAGGTTATGATGACGGAAGCTGAAGTTATACATTGCCGGTGATCCTGAGTGTCCTACCGGGCTTCCGATAAGTGCCATTAATCCTGTTGTTCCTTTAATTCTCTGTTCCATTTCCTGTTTGCCTCCTGAATTTTTTTGTAAAATCATTTTCAAGCTGCTGTCCGCTGATAATATCATACAGCGTCTCTTAACTGCAACTATAAAACGAATAAATTATAAGATTCGAAATTCGCTGATTTACTGCGTAAATCGCTACTTTCTCATGTTTGGCGGGTCCCAGGTTCAAAAATCTTATCGTGCAAGCACGAACGACTTTTTGAACTTTTGACCCTGATATCATCATAATGTGGAAGCTACCTCATACGCTTCTTTCGTAGCATCAAGTGCTCTTCTTGCGCGGGTGGCATCGCCGATCACATAGGTATCCGGTACGATAGCTTTGATCTCTTCGCCGAATGGGTTGTAGTTTCTGAATCCCATGGAGAGGATGACAGAATCATAGCCTCTGGATTCATGTCTCTGTCCGTCTGCTGTCTCGTACTCTACGCCGTCCTCATAGAATTTGCATACCTTTGCACCTGTGATCTCTTTGATCTTGTAATCTTCGAAATCTTTCATCAGGTAAACTCTATGCTCGTGGATCACGTCGGCACCTACAGTGTCTCTGAACTCAATGACTGTTACATCATGGTTCTGCTCACCGAGGAATGCTGCTGTCTCGCATCCCACCATTCCGCCGCCTACAACCAGTACTTTCTTTCCTGCTGCTCTCTTGCCGTCAAGGAGATCAGAGCCATGGATAATTGCAGGATTGTCGATACCTTCGATCGGAAGGATCAGTGTTCTGGAACCGGAAGCAACAATTACGCTGTCTGGTTTCTCTTCCCTGATAAGATCCAGAGTTACTTCCTGATTCATTTTGATTGTTACGCCTGCTTTCTGGCAGCGTACGATATAGCTGCGGATCATGTTTGTGATGTCGCCTTTTCCCGGAGGATAAGCAGCAAGACGCATGTTTCCGCCAAGTTTATCACTTGCTTCATAAAGTGTTACCTGATGACCTTTTTCCTGTGCGATAAATGCAGCGCAAAGACCTGCAACACCGCCGCCGATTACCATTACTTTCTTAGCTTTTTCTGCAGGAGCAATGCCCTCAGCTTCATGTCCAAGGAATGGGTTTACAAGACAGCATACAGGGTTTCCTGCATACATGTTTGCCACGCAGCCCTGAAGACATGCGATACATGGGATCATATCCTCCAGTCTTTCTTCCTGCGCTTTTAATGGCATATAAGGATCTGCAAGGCTCTGACGTCCGAATGCAACCAGGTCACAGCGTCCTTCTTTTACCATTAATTCCGCAAACTGCGGTTCTGTATAACGTCCTACTGTGATCACCGGGATAGATACGGCACGTTTGATCTCTTCTACCTGAGAAGCGGAGAAACCGCCGTGTGTGACTGTCGGTGCCCACATAAATTCATCGCGGATGTGAACAGCTCTGGATACATGGATGGCATCCAGTCCGCATCCTTCCAGATATGCAGCAATTGCAGCACTGTCATGGACATCAAGACCGCCCGGTACTTCGTCACTGCTGTTGATTCTTGCAAGAACTGCGATCTTTCCTTCTGTCATCTTCTTAACTTCTTCGATGATCAGACGGGAGAAACGCATTCTGTTCTCAAAGGAACCGCCGAACTCATCCAGTCTCTTGTTTGTTCTCGGGGAAAGGAAGGTGCTTACCAGATAACCGTGTGCCATATGGATCTCAACTGCATCTACGCCTGCTTCCATGGCTCTCTTTGCTGCGAGGCCATAGCCTTTTACCAGTTCATAAACTTCTTCAGTCGTAACTTCCTTTGGTGTGTCTCTTCCGCAGTCTGAGGGAATGCTTGTAGCTGCCTCAATGGGTGCACCTGCATTCTTTGCATTTCCTTCAGGACCTGCATTCTGAAGCTGTACGGAAACCTTTGCTCCCTCTGCATGACAGGCATCTACTACCTTGCGGAAGCTTTCGATTGTGGAGTCATCATAAAGACATGGCTTGCGAGGGCCGCCCTTTGCGCCTTTATGTACTACTGTTGCTTCGATTGTGATCAGACCGAAGCCGCCTTTTGCTCTTTCACGATAATAAGCTGCGGACTGTTCACTCATGCTTCCGTCTGTGTTTGCAAAGTTGTTTCCCATTGGCGGAACTACGAAGCGGTTCTTTACTGTCATTGGACCGATGTTGATCGGCTGAAACATTGCATTGAATTTCATGTGACCTTCTCCTTTTTTTCGAATTCTTTTCTATTAATTATTCATTCTCTATTTTGTGTTCATTCAGAATGCGGATCAGGCAGGCGTGAAGGTTTCTGCCTGATCCTTTAATCTGTCGGTTTATCCGTCAGATACTTACTGAAGAACCTCCGGCCATGCTTCCTCAAGCACTTTCTTTGTGTTCTCATATGTATGGTTTGCAGCATATTCAAGTCCTTTTGCAAGGATTGCATCGCTGATGACTTCTACACCGATTGCGTTTGGTTTGATTCCTTTTTCTTTTACCATCTTAACGAACGCTGCTGTACATCCGATTCCTGTTCCGGGAGCAAGACGGTCATGCATGGATTCGTCTCTTAAGATTGTTGTTGCATATGGTCTTTCCCATACATCGTTGATCTGGATGGATACGATCTTGTCTGCCGGGATGTCTTCGATCACAGAAAGGTCAACCGGCTGATTTGCTCTTACCCAGTGCCAGGTATCCATGATCAGTTTTGCATTCTCGCAGTCAGCTGCCTTTACAACTGCCCAGCCTTTTTTCATATCCGGTATTCCGCTGTATGGCATTGGTTCAACACCGATGATGTATTTTCCTGCTCTCTGGCATAATTCTCTTAATTTCTGAGCAGTATATTCTACGGAGTAGTTTTCCATCAGACCACAGTTGATCTGTTTTACGTCAAATAATTCACACATATGGAAGCAGAGCTGTTCTTTGTATTTCTGTTCGTAAGATCTGTGTTCTTCAGCCCACTGTACGATGTACTCAACCTCTGTTACTTTCATACCATGTTTGTCCAGAATAGCAAGAATGTCTTTGTCAAAAAGTCCCTCATTCAACGCATCTACATAAGTTTCTGCACGAAGGCCGATTCCTTCGTATCCTGCGTTCTTTGCAGCGATCACTCTGTCTTCAAATTTGCACTGATCTCCCAGTGTCCAGGAACTGATAGTAATTGGAAATTCTTTTGACATCTTTTTGTCCTCCTGATAAAATCGCATAATTTTTCTATTTATTTTGATAATATTTTGTATCTTTTTGATATAAGCATTATATATCTTTGTTAAATATAAAACAAATTAGTTCTATCCTTTAAATTCATAGATTTTTTCAATACATCATGATATAATCTACGTATATGACAAATACAGCGCGGATTATTTGTGCAAGAGTGACTATAATTATAGTTTTCCGAAGCATTAAAGGACTGTGAAAGCCTGCACATAAAATATGGTCACTTATAAAATACTTATCAGAGAAAGGAGTTTTTCTATGAACCTGTATCATCTGCGGTACTTTTCTACGCTGGCTCATATTGAACATTACACAAAAGCCGCTGATATTCTGGCGATCACCCAGCCTTCTTTGAGTTATGCGATCTCCACTCTCGAGGAAGAACTGGGCGTAAAACTGTTTGAAAAAAATGGAAGGAATGTTACTCTTACCAAGTATGGAAAAGTTTTCCTGAATGACGTGGAAGAGGTACTGAACCGTCTGGACTCTTCTGTGAACAGTCTGAAGCTGGCAGGTAAAGGGGAAGGCTGCATTGATGTGGTATTCCTGCGTACACTTGGAATTGATTTTCTTCCTAAGATCATGCGGGGATTTCTGGAGGAAAATCCTACTAAAAAGATAGATTTTAATCTGTATTGTGATAAAGTTTTAACATCTGATATTCTGAACGGATTAAAAGAGAAGAAATATGATCTGGGGTTCTGTTCCAAACTTGATAATGAGCCGCTGATCGAGTTTATTCCGGTTGCCAGACAGGAGCTGGTTGTGATCGTACCTCTGGATCATCCGCTGGCAGTAAAGGATGAAGTACGGCTGGAGGATACCATTCCTTATAAACAGATTATATTTAAGAAGAGAAGTGGTCTGAGACAGATCATTGACGGACTATTTGAATGTATCGGGCAGACACCGGATGTGGCTTATGAGATTGACGAGGATCAGGTTGCTGCAGGCTTTGTCTCCAACGGCTTTGGAATCTGCGTAGCTCCCAATATTCCGATCCTGCAGTCTCTGAATGTAAAGATCCTTCCCTTAGTTTCTCCAAGCTGGCAGAGAAACTTCTATATGGCGATGCTGAAGAACGTATACCATCCACCGGTTGTGGAAGCATTTAAGAAATATGTGATCGAGCAGGCACAGAAGGAATGGGATTATAAGACCAGCTGATCTGACTTAATAAAATATCAGAATACAAAAAGATATGGGACTGTCACGTCAGTCGAGACACCCCATATCTTTTTATAATAACCGATACATTCAATATTATGACTTGATATCCGGCACTTCTGATATCATAAACCAGATCTGTCATGTTATATTATTTTTCTTCATCCATGGTGCGGAGTCTGTGTACCAGCTCTTCACAAATCTCCAGTTCGTTCTTGCCGTCTGTCTCGATGATGATATCAGCCGCTGCCTCGTATTTAGCGCGGCGTTTCTCCATCAGGCCTGCGATAAATGGAACAGTCTTATTATTCTCGATCAGCGGACGGTCATGGTTATTTTTGACGCGGTCAAGGATTGTCTCCGGTTTTGCTGTGAGGAGAACAACACGGCCATTCTTCTTCATCTCTACTACATTGCACTCTCTCATTGGAGTACCACCGCCGCAGGAGATCACAACATTGCTGCGTGACTGCATTTCGATAAGCAGGTTTGTCTCAAGGTCACGGAAATACTGCTCACCGTATGTCTCGAAGATATCGGAAATACTCATTCCCTGTCTCTGGGCAATGATCTGATCCATCTCCACCACATCCATGGCAAATACATTCTTAAGGAAATCAGAAATTGTGGACTTTCCCGCACCCATGAAACCGATCAGCACGATGTTGTAGTTGAAGAGTTTTCTTGCCTGGATCCGTTTACTGTTTGTGCGGATGCATTCAAATACATCGGAAACCTCGTCCTTATGGCGTCTGCCTTCCATTCTCTTCTCCAGCCATTCTTTCTGCTTCGCTTCCTGCTCAGGCTGTAAAATCTGGAGTCCGTTGGCTTCTTTATATGCCATAATGTCCTCCACGATCCTGTTACGCATGATAAGTGCATCCAGAATGATCTCATCACACTGGCCAAGACTCTCTCTGAGTATTTCTAACTGATTCATATCTCTTTCCTCTGTCTTTCCTATGTCAGCTTGCAGCAGACCGCAGATCAGCCACAGGCTGACATAAACTATTCACGAACGGCAATATATGAATGCCGACTGTTAAGATTTATTATATCAATATCGCTTTCGTATAGCAACCCTTTAAACCATTAAATTGTTTCATCTGTTCGATAGTTTTTTTCTATGAATTCGACAGACGATTCTATGGCAAGACTCTGATGACGGTTCTTTTATAGCAGTCCCAGTAAATAATGCATTTAAGACAGTTTAGCAGAGTGCGAAAGACAAGGAAGATATCTGCAGGCGTGCTGACGCACGGCAAAGATATCTGACGCAGGATTTCACACTCTGCTGAGCTGGATTAAGATGCATTATTTACTGGGACTGCTATAGGTTCCCATATAAATGTATCTAATGGAAAAAATCATGAAATACTTTTTCAGTGTACCATTTAAAACTGATTTTTTCCACTGATTTCTCCGCATAGACCGGATAAAAATCTATTAGTTTTCCATCCAGGTAATAGGCAATGCGGCCAAGCTTCTCCCCCTTAAGAACCGGTGCACTGACTTTCTGTGGAATTTCTATTTTACAGGTTACAGTTTCCCCTTTTTTCAGAAGGACTTCTTTTTCCCTGTCATATGCGGTTACACTGCATTTACCCCTCAGATAGATTTTCGTTCCTATATCCTGACCATCTTCCACACCGTCTGTTACCAGGATTTTTCCGGTCTGTGGTTCTTTCCAGTAGGTTTCGTACTCATAGTTGTAATCTCCGAAGTCCAGCAGTTTCTCTGTGTCACTCCATTTATAGGTTTTGTGGTTGGGCCACCCACAGCCAAGGAGGCTGACGATAAATGTTTTGCCCTCTTTTTCCCAGGCACATACATAACAGTAGCCAGCCTGGGAAGTATAGCCTGTTTTTCCGGCAAGAACTCCGTCTCTCATGTCAAGAAATGCGTTGGCATTATGTACGGAAAAGGTTCTCTTTCCTGTGATCTCAGAGAATGTATAGTCTCTGGTCTGTGCAATGTGCAGGAATGTTTCGTTTTTAATAGCATAGCGCATGATCAGTGCCAGATCTTTGGCTGTTGTGTGATGTTTTCCGTTCTCATCCTCAGCGTCCAGGCCATTAGGTGTGATAAAATACGTATCCTTACATCCTATCTGTTTTGCTTTCCGGTTGAGCATTCTGGCAAAGCCTTCCACGCTTCCCCCGCAGTGTTCTGCAATGGCAACCGCTGTATCATTGTGGCTTTTCAGCATAAGGGAATACAGAAGATCCTCCAGATAATACTGTTCTCCTTTCTGAAGTCCCAGCTTTACTTCCGGCTGGGATGCCGCATTCTGAGAAACCTGAACATAATCATCCCCCGGAGAGTTCTCCAGTGCCACAATACAGGTAAGCACCTTGGTTGTGCTGGCATTTGCCAGAGGACGCTCCCCGTCCTTTTCATAGAGTACTCTGCCGGACTCTCCGTCCATGAGGACTGCTGATAATGCGTACAGTTCTGCCGGTTCTTCTGCAACAGGTGTCATGTCTACTGTCTGAGGTATTTTGTACTCCGCTCCCCGGGCGGAGGTGTATGTCTGCGTAAACAATAATACCGCCGTCACAACAATGACAGCGGCAATATGTTTCATTCTCATACTCCACCTCACATGCTGGCAATCCATGAATATCACTGTTCATAATTTACGGTTATTCACAGATCTGTTGTTTACAGGATATCTGCAGGATTTTGCTTCACCCTATAAGATAATTTATGCCTGCATGTCCGGAATATGACTGTCACAGTTCCGAAAAATATCGGGATATGCCCATTACCCGTTATAAGTCCGGTCCCATCTTTTGCTCAGATGATAAGCTCCCTCTCTTAAGGTATAAAGTTCTCCCAGATATTCCACAGCTTCAGGAACCGCCTCTCTGTAAAGCCTCTCAAGTTCAGGCATGGGAGCTTTCGCCTGCTCTACTGCTTCGGCAGTCATGAAATGTTCAATGACAGAGCCGATGGACTCTCCTCCCAGTCTCAGAAGTTTCCCCAGAATCCTGCGTTTTCTTCCATGGTCATCACACACCATGAAATTGGTAAGAATTTTCATCATCCTGACAGAAATATAAATGTTTATGGTTTTCACCAGAGGAATGGCCCTGTGGATCACTCTGGCATATTCCATCTTCGGCATGATCCCGCAGGCCGGATAATAATGGTCGGGATCTTTACCTGTCTCTTCCATAAGCACACGGTCAAATTCCTTCTCCAGAACAATGTGAGGAATAACTCCTTCTGCCGCCATCTTATTTACATAGGGATGGCATGCGGAGTCCAGAATATAATGACAGCCAAATCCAAGAAGATATGCAAAAAGTGCCTCATCATCATTTCTTCTGACCTGCCGCATCCCTTCTTCAAAAAAGGCTCTTGCCTTCTCATTATGCATCTCAATCCCGAACTGGGTGACAGGATTCTTTGAAACCATATAGTAGAACAGGATATCCGGCCCATGTAAACCGATCCTGTACAAGTCCCCATGTCTGCGGATCAGGGCTTTCATATCTGAAGGCAGTCTCTTATATACTTCTTTTCCAAATAAATCATGCGCATATGTGGTTGGCATTAGTTTTTTCTCCTTTATCTTACACATCCAGTTTCAGCTGGATTTCTTCCTCTGCCTCTGCCTTAAAGTCCTCTATCTGGACAGGGTCAGGGACAGGCAGGGATTCAAGATCCTGTACGCCGAAGCAACGCAGAAACTCTTCCGTAGTTCCAAGCAGGATCGGACGTCCGGGGGCATCCAGACGCCCCAATTCCCTGACCAGACTGTATTCTACCAGCTTGTTGATGGCGTGGTCACATTTTACCCCTCGGATCTTCTCGATCTCCGCCTTTGTAACCGGCTGTTTGTATGCAATGATGGATAAGGTTTCCAGCATAACATCTGACAGTGCCGGTTTCTGAGGATGCAGGGCAATATTGATCAGATACTGATAATATTCTTTCTTTGTACACATCTGGAAAGAATTCTCCAGCTCTATGATCTGGATGCCTCTGTTCTCTTCCTGATAACGGTCCATCATATTGCGGATGATCCTTCCTGTTGTCTTCTCGTCCACACCGATGGCTCTGGCGATCCGGGGCAGTTCTACGGAACCGCCCATTGCAAAAAGTATTGCTTCTATCGCAGCTTCTGTCTCCTTAATCTTCACTCAGTCTTCCTCATTCCTTTTATTACATATTGATCTCTGTATTCTATGGTTCATCTTCCGCAAATTCTGTAAGATTCTTCCATGTATCCGGGTCTGTCTGTACTTCAACAGAGATATCATCGAACAGTCCGTCCTGCTCTACATGGATATGTCCCATTTTCATCAGTTCCAATATGGAGAGAAAGGTGACGATCACCTGTACTTTCGAGCACTGACTCTCCAGGAGATTGCGGAAGCTGAATTTCCGATGGGTACGGGCAAAATCTTTGATCTCTATCATCTTATCAGACAGACTGACCTCTTCCTTCTCTATGGTTCCGAATTTGCTTCGGATAGGATCGACCTTGTCTTCCTGCCTGCGGATGATGGACTTGTAGATTGCATTCAGCTTCTCCAGTGTGAGACCTGCCAGAAGTTCCTTTGGATCTACAGGCTCTCTGTACTGCAGTACCTCATCGGGAAGAGTGGGCTCTTTAAAGAATACATTTGCCGCATCGTCCATCTTGTCCTTCAGCTCATAGGACATAAACTTATACATCTTATATTCCAGAAGTTTCTCCACCAGTTCCGCTCTTGGATCTTCCTCTTCTCCCTCCTCATTGACTTCTTTCGGGAGAAGCATTTTACACTTGATATCCAGCAATGTGGCTGCCATAACCATAAACTCGCTCATAACACCAAGGTCTTCCCGCTCCATGGCATGGATGTATTCCATATACTGATCTGTGATCTCCACGATGGGGATATCATAGATATCTATTTTATTTTTTTCGATAAGGTGCAGTAAGAGATCCAGAGGACCTTCAAATACTTCCAGCTTTACCGGAATTCCCATAGCACAGTCTTTTCCTTTTCAAGTAAATATTTCGCTGCCATACAGTCAGCAGACAGTAACAATATTCTCAGGCATTCGGTTTCAGATCCACCATCAGCAATTCCCTGGGATTATGGATCCTTACAGGTATGGTGTGTTCCCCTGCTCCTGCGCTTACCAGCATATGCTGTTCCTTCCTGTGGAAATCTCCGCAGCAGAACTTCGGAAATGGATGAAGCTGTGGGGAAAGCAGCCCATTGTGCCTGCCAATTCTTACAATCCCTCCATGATAATGCCCGCTCAGAATCAGATCTGCCCCCCAGTCAAAATAGGTATCTCCATATTTGGGACTGTGGGCCAGAAGAATATTCAGGGAATCGGAAGATGGTTCTCCGATCAGTTCCCTGATTTCCTCTCTTTTAAGCTGTGGAGAAAATGGCTTTTTATAATAGATCAGAGGTATTTCCAGGCCATAGACAGTAAGACTGGTTTTTCCCACCTGCAGGCTGCAGGATTCATTATGCAGGATATGGATCCCGGCTGTCTTCAGCTCCTTTTCATATTCCTGATATCGGGCTGCCATACAGTTCTCCTGAGGATCTGTCCTGTACAGCTTATATTCATGGTTTCCCAGTGCATAATAAACCGGATACTGCTGAGCAAGGCTCCTCAGAAGAGATGATGCAGTCTTTAAAGAAGCAGAATCATTTCTCACGATCATATCACCGGCAATGAGAATCCCATCCGGTCTGTACCGGTGGATCGTCTCCAGAAGCTTTCTGTTATCAGGGCCAAATTCCATGCCATGAAGATCTGCGAGCACCGCAAATCTGATGCCTCTCGCATCCTTTATTTTGTTAGAATGGATTGTATAATGTACGGTTTTAAATCTTTTCATGCAAGTTTTCTTTTCCCTTTATGTTCACTTTATGTCTGGCAACGCATTCTGCGGGATATTATTTTCCGAATCCGCAGTTCGGGAATGTACAGACATCACAGTTCAGGCAGAGTCCACCCTCTCCAAGTTGGTTAATCTCTGATAATGTGATCTCATCATCTGCCATCAGTCTCGGCAGAAGCAGATCAAAGATGGTATTCTTTGCATACATAACACATCCCGGAAGCCCAAGGATCGGTATCTGCCTGCCGTCTTTCTCATAATAGGAAACCAGCATCATAGCTCCCGGAAGTACGGGTGCACCGTAGGATACGATGCGGGTTCCTGTTGCTTTGATCGCACCCGGAGTTCTGTCATCCGGATCTACGCTCATTCCACCGCTACAGACTACCATATCGGCTCCCTCTTCGATAAATTTCAGGATATCGGCTGTTATCTGTTCCATATCATCACCCGGTTTTGTCTGACCGATGACCTCTGATGGAAATTTTGCAAATTTATCTCTCAGTACAGGAGTGAAGGTGTCAGTGATCAGACCTTTCTGCACTTCACTTCCTGTTGTTACGATACCCACCTTTTTCTTCTTATATGGCAGAATGGAAAAGATCGGCTCTGTGCCTGCCACCTCTGCTGCACGATCCATTTTCTCCTTCTCGATCACCAGAGGGATAATTCTGGTTCCTGCAAGTTTGTCGCCCTTCTTTACAGGAAAATCTCCATGGCGGGATGCGATCATCATCTCTCCAAGTGAGTTGACAGCCAGCAGAGCTTCTCTGCGTATCTTAAGCACTCCGTCAACGTCTGCAATCAGCTCGATCTTTCCCTCTTTTATATCAGAACCATGCATGGTGTCCGAATCTCCGGCACAGATCTTATAAAGGATCTCTGCGCCTTCATTCTCATGAAGGATTCCTTCTTTCTTCTCCCACACATATAAATGTTCTTTTCCTACAGAGAGTAACAGAGGAATATCCTCTTCTCTGACAATATGACCTTTCTTAAAAAGCACCCCTTTTTTTACATCTTTGATAATCTGTGTGATGTCATGGCATAAAATGTGCCCTACGGCATCTTCTGTACGGATTTCTTTCATTATATAGTACCTTCCTTTTGTTTTTTATTTCCCTCAATACCCATTTGGATTTTATTATACATCGGATTGCTGTCCTTTGTCAAAAAATTATAAAACTGTCCAAAATACTTTTTGTTCACAGGTTACTGTTCACTCTGTTCTCAGTAACGTTTACAATCTCATGAAGACTTTTTTCAGGCAGTCCGGATATGTGGCTTTTCCTGCATTTTCCCCATAAAGAATCCTCACTCTTCCCAGTTCCTTCCCATCGACGGAATAGATCATCTCCCCTGCCAGGGTGTTCTTTTTCACCGGGGCCTTTACTTCCCTGTGGATTCTCAGCTTTCTTTTTACATTCCCGATATTCTGTCCTGTGGTATCCAGATAGTGGAACTGTTCTTCATAAACCAGGGAAACCTTCTTTTTCTTTCCATTTCTGACCGGGATCTCAGGCAGAGCTTCCATTTTCTTATCTATGTACAGGCTGCATTTTGAAAAGCCATAATTTAACATGGAGGCTGCATCTTTAAATCGCACTTTATAGTCCGGGGCTGCCATCACTACTGCGATCAGAGTAATGTCATTTCTTTTGGCGACTGCGCTGAGACAGTATTTTGCAATACTGGTGCTTCCTGTCTTCAGGCCGACACAGCCCTCATAGCTGCGGATCAGTTTGTTGGTATTGGTAAGTCCGAATTCCTTGGTCCCCTGCCTGGTCACATGGGTGATATTTTCCATCCATATAGAAGAATATTCCAGAATTTTCGGATATTTTGTGATCAGTTCCCTGCTCATGATGGCAATGTCCCTGGCTGTTGTGTAATGATCGGGAGATTCTGTCAGACCACAGCAGTCTTCAAAATGAGTATTTTTCATCCCAAGTCCTTCTGCCCGTTCATTCATGTGGCGGACAAATTCCTGTTCACTGCCACAGATATGCTCTGCCATTGCTACGCTGGCATCATTTCCTGACGCGATTACAATGCATTTGATCAGGGTTTCCACTGTCTGGATTTCCCCCTCCTCCAGAAACACCTGAGAACCGCCCATTGACTTTGCATGGGCACTGGTTGTGACTGTGTCGTCCATTTTCAGGCTGCCTTTATCCAGAGCATCAAAAATCAGGATCAGCGTCATGATCTTCGTGATACTGGCAGGGCTTCGTCTGGTATCCGCATCCTTCTGATAAACGACTGTTCCTGTCTGCGCTTCCATTAAGATTCCTGATGGTGCTTCAATAAGATCTGTGGATTCTGCCTGTTTGGTATTGCTTTCCTCGGGCAAAAAGATTCCGGCGGCATAAGCAGGGGTAATGATAGTGCAGACCATGATAATCACAGCGCATATTATGGAGATCCATTTTTTTCGCATATTCTCTCTCCGATCAATGTACCGGCAGGCTGCCGGCTCTAAGACTACTTTCTTTATTCATTATATAGCAATCCAATAAAATAATGCATCTTAATCCAATCCGATACCTGATCATAATCAGATAAAAAGTTACTGTTCACTCCGTTCTCAGTAACACGCTTCGCGATGCACAGAATTTATGCTAATCGCATAAATTCGCGCGGTATATCTCGGGTTTTCTGTGACCTTCGCTCACAAAAAACACCTCACGGGATATTACCAGTGAACAGTAACGATAAAAAGCACTGAAAACCATAAAAATACGATTTTCAGTGCTCATTTTACATCAGCGGCGCAAATGCGCGGAAAATATTCTGCATGATACGCAGCCCTATATTTCTGTTCAGGCAGAATTCCGGTTCTATCTGCCTGCAATATTCCATAGTCTGGATAAAATCATCTTTGATATCCTGTATTACTCTGTTTTTGTATATCCATACGCCATCCTCAAAATGAAGATAAAGACTTCGATAGTCCAGGTTGATGGTTCCCACAACTCCAATCTCATCATCACTCACAAAGGATTTTGCGTGAAGGAAACCGGGCTGATATTCATAAATCTTTACACCGGCTTCCAGAAGCTGCCTGTAATAGGACTGGGTAAGGATAAATACCAGCTTCTTGTCAGGGATTCCCGGCGTCATAATACGCACATCCACCCCGCTTTTGGCTGCCAGACAGAGGGCAGTCATCATCTCATTATCTATGATCAGATAGGGAGTACAGATATATACATATTTTTTTGCCTTGTTGATAATGTTCAGATATACATCTTCACCGACAACCTCCTCATCCAGAGGTGTATCACAGAATGGCTGGACAAATCCGTCACTCTCAAATTCTCCCTCATGATATCTGTGGGGAAAATAGGCTTCATAATCAATACTTTCTTCAGATCTGCCGATCACCGCCCACATATGGAGAAACATTACCGTCATATTCCAGACAGCTTCCCCCTTGAGCATAACTGCAGTGTCCTTCCAGTGTCCGAAACGCGCTTTCTGGTTGATATATTCATCTGCAAGATTGATGCCTCCCGTAAATCCAACCCATCCGTCAATGATACAGAGCTTCCTGTGATCCCGGTTATTCTGGATAATGTTCAGAATGGGACGGAAAGGATTAAATACCTGACATTTGATTCCCTTTTTCTGAAGTTCTTCATAATATTTATGGGGAAGTGTTGTGAGACAGCCAAATCCATCATAGATCAGGCGCACATCCACACCCTCCGCAGCTTTCTTTTCCAGAATATTCAGGATTGTCTGCCACATCACCCCATCATTGATAATGAAATATTCAATAAAAATGTATTTCTTCGCCTGTTTCAGTTCCCTCACAAGCACCGGAAACATATCGTCTCCTACCTGAAAATACTCTGCAGTTGTGTTCTCATGGACCGGAAATCTGGAAACATCCGAAATATATCTGGACTGATTTGAAGCCGAGGGATTCAGAGCCTCCAGCTTCTGCCTCGTCTGTGGCCGATCCCGCAGATACTCCCTGCTCTCCTCAATCCTCTGTTCAAAATGCTGCTGCATGATCGCAGCGATCCTGGAACGTCCAAATACAAAATATAATACCACTCCAAGAATTGGCAGGATCAGGATCAGCATTGTCCAGGCCAGTTTGTAGGAAGGATTTATTTCCTTATTCAGGATCCATAATACCAGCACAATACCTATCAGCCTCAATCCGATATCAATATATCTGGAATAAGCGGCCAGACGCAGTACCATCATTAAGATCCATCCAAGCTGGACGAGCATTGCAACCGCAACATAAAAGATTCTGTTGAAAATCAGCTTTGCCAGTTTTTTAAACAGTAAAAGGATCCAGTTTTTCTTTTCTTTAAGTATTTTGTTATTTTCTGCCTTCAAGATTACTTCCTTCCCCTGATTATTGTCCAAATTATGATAAAAATCCCTGACAGAACTGCCAGGGATTTTTGCGCACAATTAATTATATTTACGTTTTCTTGCGGCTTCAGATTTTTTCTTACGACGAACGCTTGGTTTCTCGTAATGCTCTCTTTTGCGGATTTCCTGCTGGATACCTGCTTTTGCACAGCTTCTCTTGAATCTGCGAAGAGCGCTATCTAAAGTCTCGTTCTCTTTTACGATAACGTTTGACATAGACTCACACCTAACCTCCCTCCAGTTGTAGATTGTGCTAAAATACAACTGTCTGGGTATTTTTTCTTGCACAAGTGATATTATATATCATTGCCTGTGGGTTCGTCAACATCTTTTTGGTTAAATTTTGCAGATTTTTTTAGTTACTATTCACACGCCACTATCCCGCGAGGTGTTTTGGCATGTATATGCCAAAGTCCCGAGACATACCGCGCGAATTTATGCGATTAGCATAAATTCTGTGCATCGCGAAGCGTGTTGCTGGTCACAAAGTGAGCAGTAACAATTTTTACTTTATCTGACCTTCAAGGATCCCTGCTGCTGCATCTACGGCTTCCTGAGCTTTGGCAGGGTTCTTTCCACCGGCCTGAGCCATGTTCGGACGTCCGCCGCCGCCACCGCCTACGATAGCTGCCACTGCTTTGATCAGGTTACCTGCGTGAGCGCCTGCTTTCTGTGCTGCATCAGTAGCCATTGCAAGAAGGTTTACTTTCTCACCGTTTACTGCTGCCAGAAGGACAACACCTTCACCAAGTTTGCCTTTCAGCTGGTCGCCAAGGTCACGAAGTCCGTTCATATCCACTCCGTCTACTTTTGCAGCAAGAAGTTTCACACCTTTGACTTCTACTACTTTATCCATAACATCTCCCAGAGCTCCCTGAGCCAGTTTGCTCTTTAAGGATTCGTTCTCACTGGAGAGTGCTTTTACTTCTCCCTGAAGATGTCCAATCTTCTCTACGATCTCTGCAGGATTTGCTTTCAGGGCTTTTGCAGCTTCGTGAAGCAGTTCTTCCTGTTTCTTATAGTATTCCAGAACTCCGTTGCCTGTCAGAGCTTCGATACGGCGAACACCTGCTGCGATACCGGATTCGGAAACGATCTTGAACAGCATAATGTTGCCTGTGTTTGCCACATGAGTACCACCGCAGAGTTCCTTGGAGAAATCGCCCATGGATACCACACGTACCTTCTGGTCATATTTCTCTCCGAACAGAGCCATTGCTCCGGATTTCTTAGCCTCTTCCACATCCATAACATCTGTACGGACTTCAAGGCCGGCCTGGATTTCTTTATTTACAAGTGCTTCTACCTGTGCGATCTCATCAGCTGTCATAGCCTGGAAATGAGCAAAGTCGAAACGAAGTCTGTCCGGTGTTACCAGAGAACCCTTCTGTTCTACATGACTTCCAAGAACTGTCTTTAATGCTTTCTGAAGAAGATGTGTTGCACTGTGGTTCTTCTCAGTGTCTCTTCTTGCAGCTTCATCCACTTTCAGGGAAACAGTTTCGCCTGTGGAGATCATACCGGATTCCATATGACCTACATGTCCGAATTTACCGCCGCGAAGCTTGATGGTGTCTTCTACTACGAACTTACCGTTTGCAGTTTCAATCACACCTGTGTCTCCGACCTGTCCACCCATAGTTGCGTAGAATGGAGTCTGCTCTGTAAAGACAGTTCCTTTCTGTCCTTCCATCAGGGAGTTTACGATCTCTGTCTCTGTTGTAAGGACTGTTACTTTGGAATCAAAGGTAAGATGATCGTATCCTACGAATTCTGTTGTAACATTTACATCAATATCATCATATACAGTTGCGTCAGCACCCATATAGTTTGTCACTTCACGTGCAGAACGGGCTTTGTTTCTCTGCTCTTCCATACATTTCTGGAAGCCTGCCTCGTCAATATCATATCCTTTTTCCTCAAGGATCTCTTTTGTAAGATCCATCGGGAATCCGTAAGTATCATATAATTTGAATGCATTTTCGCCGGAAAGTGTTTTCTCTCCTGCTGCTTTCATCTCTTCTTCCATCTCTCCAAGGATACGGAGACCCTGGTCAATGGTCTTGTTGAACTGGTTTTCTTCGTTTGTGAGAACTTTAAAGATAAATTCTTTCTTTTCTTCCAGCTCCGGATATCCTGCTTTGGAACCATTGATCACTTCTTCACTTAATTTTGCAAGGAAGGTGCCTTCGATTCCAAGAAGACGTCCGTGACGTGCTGCACGACGGATCAGACGGCGGAGTACATAACCGCGGCCTTCGTTTGTAGGCATGATACCGTCGGAGATCATAAATGTTGCAGAACGGATATGGTCTGTGATCAGACGGATGGATACGTCATCGTTATAATTCTTCTCGTATTCTTTTCCGGAGATCTCACATACCAGGTTACGCAGTGCGCAGATGGTATCTACATCGAAAATGGAATCTACGTCCTGTACAACAACTGCCAGACGTTCCAGACCCATACCTGTATCAATGTTCTTCTGTTTCAGTGTTGTATAATTTCCGTTTCCATCGTTCTCAAACTGGGTAAATACGTTGTTCCATACTTCCATGTAACGGTCGCAGTCACAGCCTACTGTACAGCCAGGTTTTCCGCAACCATACTTCTCTCCACGGTCATAATAGATCTCTGAACATGGACCACAGGGACCTGCACCATGCTCCCAGAAGTTATCTTCTTTTCCAAAACGGAAAATTCTGTCAGCCGGGATTCCGATTTCTTTGTTCCAGATGTCAAATGCTTCATCATCTTCCAGATATACGGAAGGATACAGACGGTTTGCATCCAGTCCTACTACCTCTGTGAGGAATTCCCAGGACCAGTGGATGGCTTCTTTCTTAAAGTAGTCACCAAAGGAGAAGTTACCAAGCATCTCAAAGAATGTACCGTGACGTGCAGTTTTACCTACATTCTCGATATCACCTGTACGGATACACTTCTGGCAGGTACTTACTCTTGTTCTTGGCGGGATTTCAGCACCTGTAAAATATGGTTTCAGCGGAGCCATACCTGCGTTGATCAGCAGAAGACTCTTATCTCCCTGTGGTACCAGGGAAAAGCTTTTCATTACCAGATGTCCTTTGCTCTCCATGAAGTCGAGGAACATCTGACGAAGTTCGTTTACTCCGTATTTTTTCATAATCTTTTCCTCCTGAAATCGGCGGCACCGGTTCAGCAGTATCCGCCGATATTTCTATAATGAATTTTTTATTTTGCCAGAACTTTATTGAATTTCTTTTTGCCTTTTTTCAGCACTACACCTTCACCTGTAAGTGCATCTTTGGCAACTGTGTATTTCACATCTGTGATCTTCTCACCGTCAATGGAAACACCGCCCTGTTCAATGGCACGACGTCCCTCGGAACGTGTTGGAACCATTCCTGCTTTTACAAGCATGGAGATCAGGTCGATTGTTCCTTCTTCTGAGAAGTCTTCGTCTGCAAGCTCAGTTGTCGGCATATGTGCTGTGTCAGCGCCGCCTGCAAAAAGTGCTCTTGCGCCTTCCTGTGCTTTCTTTGCTTCCTCTTCGCCATGAACCAGATTTGTCAGCTCGTATGCAAGGATTTCTTTTGCTTTGTTTAACTGGCTTCCTTCCCATTTCGCCATCTCGTCGATCTCTTCTAACGGAAGGAAGGTAAGGAGACGCATGCATTTGATAACATCTGCATCATCCACATTTCTCCAGTACTGGTAGAAATCGAAAGGAGAAGTCTTCTCCGGGTCAAGCCATACAGCACCTGACTGTGTTTTACCCATTTTCTTACCTTCGGAGTTCAGAAGAAGTGTGATCGTCATGGCATAGGCATCTTTGCCAAGTTTACGACGGATCAGCTCTGTACCGCCAAGCATATTTGCCCACTGGTCATCACCGCCGAACTGCATGGTGCAGCCGTATTTCTGATACAGCATGTAGAAGTCGTAGCTCTGCATGATCATATAGTTGAACTCAAGGAATGTAAGTCCACGTTCCATACGCTGTTTGTAGCACTCGTGAGAGAGCATACGGTTTACAGAGAAATGTGGTCCAACATCACGAAGTACTTCTACATAATTTAAATTCATCAGCCAGTCTGCATTGTTTACCATTAATGCCTTGCCGTCTGAGAAGTCGATAAAACGCTCCATCTGTTTCTTGAAGCAGTCGATGTTGTGCTGAATGGTCTCCACTGTCATCATCTGACGCATATCAGATCTTCCGGACGGGTCACCGATCATACCGGTTCCGCCGCCTAATAATGCGATTGGTTTATTTCCCGCCATCTGCAGACGTTTCATCAGGCAGAGCGCCATGAAATGTCCTACATGAAGGCTGTCTGCGGTAGGGTCAAAGCCAATGTAAAATGTGGCTTTTCCATTATTTACCATTTCTTTGATCTCTTCTTCGTCTGTTACCTGGGCAATCAGACCACGGGCTTTCAGCTCGTCCCAAACTGTCATTGTTTGTTTCCTCCTCGTAATAAAATAAAACAACCCGGTTCCTGTCCCTTTAGGACGAGAACCGGGTCCCGCGATACCACCTAAATTCGCAGAAAACTCGCATTCTCTGCCTCAATAAGTAACAAACCATGCCATTGTTATGATAAACAACGGTTCTCTCTGTTACTTAAGCATGTTAACGGATGCCACTCCGCTGCAGCCTACTTACCTTACAATATCTCTGAAGTGTTCGGTGCAGAGCTCCGGGAGGTATTCACATAAGTTCCCCACGCGCCTCTCACCTGCCGGCAGCTCTCTGTCTGTTTTCCCTATGTTACTCTTTCCCATCTGTGCCTTTTTATATCATATATCTGCAAGTATACAAATACAAAATTTATTTGTCAAGGAATTTATAACAATCCTCTTCATATTTCACCAACTTAAAGCATTAATGTACTCACCCTGAAATCCAGTCCACAAAGAATACATGTCCTTTGTACTGTTCATATTCCAGCTTGCTGAAATTAAGGTTCTGTGCCTTAAATGCTGCCGGAGTCATAAAGAATTTGTAATTGAAATCCTTTGTCTTAAATCCCGGGAGTGTTCTCTTTGTGCCATGATTCACATAGTTACTGAACACTTCCATGGCTGCCTTTGCTGCCGCATAGGCATTGGTCCTGTCCTCAAACTGGCCTTTCAGTCTTTTAAGAAGTGCTCCGTCTGTGACAACCGCATACTGGGTAGGTTTTCCCTGATATACCACATAACGGATCTGTGACGGAAATTCTTTATACTGGTCAATGGTACAGTTTAATACGCAAAGCGCAACTGCCTCCATTCCCACGACTCCCTGATCTCCTGCTTCTGCATCACACACTGCTGCCAGAAGATCCAGATCTGACACCTTTCCGTCTGCAATTCCCGGATGTTCCAGGAACTCTTCTTCCATATAGTAGTATTTATTATTCTTCGCATCAAAGACCTTGACATATTTGCCCTCTACTGTGTAATCATTACCGGAAGTCTTTGTTGCAGCACCGTCAGAATCAAACCTGTATGTAGTTCCGTCAATGGAAGCGATGGTATTTGCCAGCATCACTCCTGATGTATCAAAATAATATTTCTTTCCATCAAGCTCAAGCCAGCCTGTCTTCGCCTTACCATCTGAAGGGTTGAAATAATATTTCTTACTTCCTACGGTTCCGAAACCTTTCTGATAACGGACACCGGTTGATTTTGAAAAATAGTAATAATCTGAATCAATTTTCTCCAGACCTGTATACATTATTCCATTTGACGGCTTAAAGTATCTGTAATTTCCGGCACTGCTCTTCACCCAGCCTGTACACATACGTCCATTGGCCTGACTGAAATAGCGTTTCTGTTCTTTTTTGTTCTCCACCCAGCCTTTGGCCATAACGCCGGAACCGCTGTAAAAATAATATTTATATTCATCTGTATCTGTGAGCCAGCCTCTTGTCATCAGGCCTGTTGTCTCATCAAAATGACGGGTATTTCCATTGGAATCAGTGATAAATCCTGTCACCATATATCCGGCTCCGCTGGTAAAGTATCGGATCGCCTGTCCGCTGGAGTCTTTTACCCAGCCTTTTACCTGAACTCCTGTTTTCTTATCAAAGTAATATTTCTTACCCTTAAGTTCCAGCCAGCCTTTCTGTTTGGAACCGTCTTTGTTTATGTAATAGGTTTTCCCTTTCTGAGTGACAAATCCTGTTTTTGTTGCCGCGGATACACTAAAACAGCCCATTACAAAAACGGTCATCACAAAAAGGAGCAGATACTTTAACAATAGTTTCCCATGTTTCTTCATTCTTATTCTCCGTTTCCTCTCTTTTTATACGTATTGTTTTACGTTTTAATTGGGTTATTGTTGCATTTCTTTCTCAATCATTACAGATTTGTTACGTGGTATATTATATCGGATTCATATATTATTGTCAACTTGTGAAAAGCAACAATTCGCATCGAACTTAAGGTTATTGGTTACTGTGAACATAATGAACAATGATGAAACTGTAACACTTTTTGCGGTTCCACATATGATAGGATTGTAAAGAAAAAAAACGGAGGATTTAATATGAGCGACTTAGCTGCTACAAATTGCGGATGTGAGGACAGAGGAGGATGCGGATGTGGCTGCGCTAATAACAGCGGATGCGGATGCGACAATAGCTGCGGATGTAATAACGGATGTGGATGTAACAGTGGATGGGGACTTTCAGGCGGAAATAATTCCTGCTGTAATATCCTCTGGATCATCATCCTTCTGTGCCTGTGCGGAAACAATAACTGCGGATGCAACAATGGCTGCGGCGGATGTGGCAACGGTGACAACTGCTGGATTATTATCGTGCTGCTTCTGTTATGTGGAAACAATGGCTGTGGATGTGGCTGCTGACAATCATTTTCTGTTGGCAGGGGGATCTTTCCCTCTGCCTCTTTATATTTTACAGGATTATAACTTCGTCCTTATTATTCATGCTGCCTGATATTATCCTTATCTTTCATATTCCGGGAATTGATCCTGTCTGTTTTCTTTTCCGGGTGCACTGTCTGAGCACATTGTTTTTTCTTTTTCACACACTCCAAATCTATCTCATAAAAAGCATTTCCATCTATAATAAGCATTTCTTTCTTTTCTTCTGACTCTGATCCCATATCTGATTCTCCATTTTTTGCAACTGCAAACGCATGATACCTGCAGCAATTCCATAAAATTTGAGGCAGCGTGCAGTAAAACAGTCTCACAGTTACTTAAATTCTACTTTATTATATGTCAGAATCCTTCTCCCCGTCATATTCTGTTAATAAAAAACATAAAATGGAAGCAGATATTATGAATGAAGAGCAGATTTCCCAGACTTTGCTGGATCAGATGGTCAGTTCTGACCGCGAACAGATGATAAAAGCCGCCATTCCTTATCTTCCGCCAAAAGGACAGCAGATTTTCTCAGTCTATGAAAAAGCGGTTGAATTTATCAATACGGTTTCTGTTTTCAGCAAAAGAAGTTCCGGCAGCGATCTGTGTGCCATGAGCATGCCGGCCCAGAATCCGGTGGATATCGTCAATGATATCCGCAGCTTCTGTTATGGTCCCAGCAGGGATAAATTAAATCAGATGGTAAATATGATGGCTATGGTTCAGATGCTGCAGCTCATGAATCAGCCTGCAGATGGTGAGAAGGAGGATTCCCATGAATGATGACTGGCGCAACAACCCGAAGCTTGCAGGTATGGATCGTTCCAAGCTTGATATGCTTCAGAATCTGGCTTCCCAGGGAAGTTCAAAGGGTGCAAATGAGATGCTGCCTTTCCTGATGAGTGCAGCTGCTCAGGGGAAAAAAGGCGGTCTGAAATTTAATGCTGATGAGATTTCTGCGATCATTGAAGTGCTGAAGATGGGGAAATCTCCCGCAGAGACACAAAAACTTGATAAAGTGGTGAACCTTATGAAAATGATGCGGTGACCAAGTCCCCACTCACTGCTTATTGCTTTTCGCAGACTCCGCAGAAAACTTACCTGATTCGGTTAATATGAATTGCCATGATAACAAAAAGAGTACATTTCATCAACTTTCCGAAATGTACTCTTATGTTCAGTAATGTAACTTGTCACCAATTATTATCTGTCATATTTGCGCAGCCTGTCGCAGATAAATGTCAGTGCCTGTTCAACTGCCTGGTCTCTGATACTTTTTCTGTCGCCCTCAAAGTGAAATTCCCTCACAGTTGTCTTTCCTGCACAGTAACATCCCATAAATACAGTTCCCACCGGTGTTTCCTCTGTTCCACCGCCCGGACCTGCAAGTCCTGTCACAGAGAGACAGACATCGGTTTTGGCTGCTTTCGCACCGCCTTTTGCCATCTGTCCGGCACATTTGGCTGAGACAGCACCTTCTTTCTTCAGTGTGCTCTTCTTTACTCCAAGACATTTTCTTTTGGCGCGGTTTGTATATGTGACATAGCCGCACATAAATACCTCAGAAGCTCCCGGCACATTTACGATGTCCGCTGCTACCGCACCGCCTGTACAGGACTCGGCAAGAGACAGTGTCATTTTCTTTTTTTTCAGGAGTCCTACAACTGTTTCTTCTAATGCTGTTTCCTCTAATGCTGATTCTTCTGATGCTTCCTTTTCTGAAGCCATATTAAAGCCTTCTTTCTAATCCTGCATGGACAGAACACTTCTGTTCTGCCAGATATATGTGATCAGGGAAATAACGGTAAGTGCCAGAGAAAGCCAGATAAATATCTGTTCCAGAATATCAAACACTCCGCCCAGATCGATCAGCAGTAAAATGATCATGATCATCTGGGAAACCGTCTTGAATTTGCCCCAGTAGTTTGCCGCGATCACAACACCGTTCTCGGCTGCGATCAGACGGAATCCGCTGATAATAAATTCTCTTCCTATGATAATGATAACAAACCATGCCGGAAGTTTTTCCAGTTCAATAAAGCAGATCATTGCAGAACACACAAGCAGCTTGTCTGCAAGAGGATCCATGAATTTTCCAAAGTTTGTCACCAGATTGTATTTTCTGGCAAGCTTTCCGTCAAACCAGTCGGTCACACTTGCAACAACAAAAATAGCAAGTGCTATATAGCGGTTTGCCTCACCGCCCAAGTCTGTAAGCATAAACAGTACAAGAAACGGAACCAGGATCATTCTGGCTACTGTAAGTTTATTCGGTGTATTCATCTGCCAACTCTCCTATCAAATCATATTCCAGTGCACCGGTCACACGTACCTTTGCAAAATCTCCTGTCATCAGAAGTTCTCCTGTCTGCACAAAAATATAACCGTCGACCTTTGGTGCATCTCCGTAAGTTCTGCCAATGTATGCGCTCTCATCTGCAACTTTTCCCTCGATCATCACGAGAAGTTCCTGTCCGATACGGTCAGTTCCCTTATCATAGGAAATCTCCTGCTGAAGCTCCATGATCTCGTCACGTCTGGCCTCTTTGACTTCTTCCGCAACCTGATCAGGCATCGTTGCTGCAGGTGTATCTTCTTCCGGTGAGTAAGTAAATACTCCCAGACGGTCAAATTCCATCTCATCCACAAAGCTCATCAGCTCTTCGTGGTCTTCCTGTGTTTCCCCGGGGAATCCGGAGATCAGAGTGGTACGGAGCACGATGTCAGGAATCTCCCGGCGAAGCTTATTTACAATCTCCACCAGTTCTGCCTGTGTTGTCCTTCTTCCCATTCTCTTTAAGATACGGTCACTTGCATGCTGGATCGGAAGATCCAGATAATGGCAGATCTTCTTCTCCTCTTTCATGGTCTGGATCAGTTCATCATAAATTTCCTCCGGATAGCAGTAAAGCACGCGGATCCAGCGGATTCCTTTGATCTTGCATAACTCTTTCAGGAGGATATGAAGAGATTTCTTTCCATATATATCAGTTCCATATACGGTTGTCTCCTGTGCGACAAGGATCAGCTCTTTTACGCCTTCCTCTGCCATCTCCTTTGCCTGTGTTACCAGACGTTCCATCGGAACGCTTCGGAATTTACCGCGAAGTTTCGGGATGATACAGTAGGTGCAGTGTTTATCACAGCCTTCTGCTATCTTGAGGTATCCGAAATGTCCGCCTGTTGTGAGAACACGTTTGCCAAGCTTTTCCGGAAGATAATCAATATCTTTAAATTCCTGGAAATGTTTTCCTTCCATTGCTTCACGGATTGCCTTAAGGATGTCTTCGTAGGAAGTTGTTCCAAGTACTGCATCTACTTCCGGTACTTCCTCAATGATCTCATTCTTATAACGCTGTGCCATACATCCTGTGACAACCAGGACTTTACAGCTCCCGGTTTTCTTGTATTCTGCCATCTCAAGGATGGTGTTGACGCTCTCTTCCTTTGCGTCATTGATAAAGCAGCAGGTGTTCACCACAATGGCCTCTGCTTCAGTTTCATCATCTACGATCTCGAACCCGTTACCCGTAAGAAGTCCAAGCATTTCTTCGGAATCTACAAGGTTCTTGTCACAGCCTAATGATACGAATAATAATTTCATAAATTCTCCTATAAGAATGTGCCTGAAAATATACCTCTGTAATTCTCAGACACATCCTTTGTTTATCTATTGTGTTACCATCAGTTCTTACTCTTCAGTTGTTTCTGCAGTTGTTTCTTCTGCTGTTTCAGCAGTCTCTGTGATTTCAGAAGCCTGTGCTGATTCTTCTGTCTGTGCCTCAGCTGTCTGTTCTGTTCCTTCTTCATCCTCTTCTTCCGGAGCAAGGATCTTTACTTTTCCTTTGTAGAGCTCGTCGATCGCAACTGAGAGAGGTTTCTTGCCTGCCGCACCCTCTACCATTGGTTTGGAACCTGCAATGATCTGGCGTGCACGTTTACTTGCAGCAAGTACAAGGGAATAACGGCTGTTAAGGGACATTGTTGTATCGTCGTCCTCACTGTTTGTATTGATTGCTTCGATTAATTCTGTATAAGACGGATGTATCATGTATTTTCTCCTTTCTTTTAAGCGGTCTGGGCCGCATGTTTATCATTTCTGAAATGCTTTTGTCTGTTTCTGGATATCTGCGATAAATTCTGCATTTCTGGATACTCTGGAATGTTCACTCACAATAATCTGATGAAGATGGTCTACGCATTCCTCTACAGTATCGTTGACAAGAATATAGTCATATTGTCCCATACCTTCTGCCTCTTCACCGGCTCTTGCAAGTCTGTCTGCGATCACCTGTGCGGTTTCTGTTCCTCTGCCTGTGAGACGGCGTTCCAGTTCCTCCACAGTCGGCGGAGTTACAAACACCAGAAGTGCTTCCGGTATTTTCTCTTTGATCTTCATTGCGCCCTGGATTTCGATCTCAAGGATTACATTTCTGCCTGCCTGAAGCTGCTCTTCGACATAAGAGCGTGGGGTACCGTAATAATTTTCCACATACTGGGCATATTCAAGCAATGCATCCTCTTCGATCAGCTTCTCAAATTCATCCCTTGTACGGAAGAAATATTCTCTGCCGTCCTCTTCACCGGGACGGGGTTTTCTGGTTGTTGCGGAGACAGATAATGCATAACCATCATATTTCTCCATGAGGCGTTTCATTACTGTGCCTTTTCCTGCACCGGAAAATCCGGAAACCACTACTAAAATTCCTTTATTCATGGGTCTCTCCCTTATCCTCGTTTTCATATATTTCTGCAAATCTCCGGGCAATGGTCTCAGGCTGAAGTGCGCTGAGCACCAGATAATCGTCGCTTGTGACGATCACTGCTTTTGTCTTTCGCCCCTGAGTTGCATCAATCAGTGACCGGGTTCCCTTTATGCTCTGCACCATTCTTTTTACAGGTGCCGCATCCGGGCTTACCACTGCCACGATTTTCTGTGAATTGACTACATTTCCAAAACCAATATTAATAAGTCTTGCCACGTTTTCTTCCTCTATTCTACGTTCTGGATCTGTTCTCTAACTTTCTCGATCTCTGTTTTCAGATCAATGGCAATGTTGGAGATCTCCAGATCACTTGATTTGGATAAAATCGTGTTTGCTTCTCTGTTCATTTCCTGTGCCATGAAGTCCAGTTTGCGTCCGATGCCTTCTTTCTCTGTTGTGAGCATCTTTTTCATGTTCCTGATGTGGCTGTGAAGGCGGACGGTTTCCTCATCATTGCAGATTTTGTCTGAAAACAGGATGACTTCTGCTGCGATGCGGTTGTCGTCGATCTGTGTGTCTTCCAGCAGCTCGGAAACTTTTGCTTCCAGTTTGGTCCTGTAGGCATTGACTACTTCCGGAGAGCGGGCTTCTACACGTAATACTTTTTCTTCAAGGCTGTCCAGTTTTCCGATAAGGTCTTTCTCAAGATTTCTGCCTTCCAGTATCCTTGTCTGGACAAATTTCTCACATGCCTCGCGAAGGGGCGGTTCCAGAGATTCCCAGAGTGCTTCCTCATCAACAGACTGTTCTTCCATGACAAGTACCTCCGGATAGCGTGACAGGGTGCTGACTTTGATATCGTAGTCAAGGTCAAAGTCCTGCTGCATCTGTTTAAGACAGGTGATGTATTCGGATGCGAGTTCTCTGTTGTATTTGAGAGCTCCGTTGTCCAGGGTGTAGTCTTCGTATGTGATGTATACATCAACTTTGCCTCTCTGGATGTAGGTTTTCATCAGGTTTCTGACTGCGCCTTCCAGGAAGTTGAGTTTTCTGGGCATTTTGATGCTGAGGTCCAGGTATCTGTGGTTGACAGATTTTAGTTCGATTGTTATTTTTCTTTCTTTGGTCACGACTTCTGCCCGGCCGAAACCTGTCATGCTTTTTATCATAGTTTTTCTCTCTTTGTCTGTCTATTAGTGTCGGGGTATGTGTGCCTGTTCTGGTTTACATACAGATTTATTATAGTTCATTATAGAATGGGAGTCAAACATTTTTTCGTTGATGGCGGTAGGAAATGTGTGGTATACTTACAAGAGGGATGCCGCAGGTGGGACGCAGGTAGGACGCAGGTAGGACGCAGGTAGGACGCAGGTAGGACGCAGGTAGGACGCAGGTA
>ERZ1673704.172-NODE-172-length-71585-cov-2086.208234_pt1 | contig 71585 bp, 80 predicted proteins | sample MGYA00580234_ERZ1673704 | MGnify/ENA primary metagenome ERZ1673704 (study PRJEB41218, sample SAMN15661757) | gut metagenome | host: Homo sapiens | place: Canada: London | collected 2015-08-20/2019-03-30 | study: EMG produced TPA metagenomics assembly of...
AAAAAAAAATCTTTGAAAATTTTGCAGATTAAAATATTATTCTTATATTTGCATAGAGAAATAAAAAACCTTTTCGAGTTTCTAATAAGACTTGAATTTTTATCGAAAAGGTTATAATAAAATAAATTCAAAAATTCAAGCATTTTTATTATGGAAGAAAAAAAATTAAATTCAGTTGAAAATGTAAATGTAGTTGTTGAAAATTCTACAAAAGAAAAAATCAACAAAGTAAGTGCTAAAAAAGCTAAAGCACAAGTAAAAGCAAACAATATTCTTTATAAGGATATTCTAGCTAATTTGAATAAATCCACTGAAGGACTTTTAAAAACTTCTTTTGGAGTTAAAAAATCAGACATTTACAAAGAAGAAATTTTTTCAGAACTTTCAGATAAAGAGAAAAAAATTGCTCGAAAGAAATTTCGTAATACAATTCTTTCATTGTCCGAAAGTTTGACACAAGAAAAAGATAAAACACGTTTAGAAAAACTAAAAAAAGCGTTTTTAGATTTTTATAAGCAAGTTTACAAAGTAAATGATTTCTCACTTTCTTCTGTTTGTTCTGAAAATATGAAAGAAACAAACAAAGATCTTTTGAAAAAGGCTTTACAGATTGTAAAAAAATAAATTGTTTAATCAAAGTAGGGAATTAATTCCCTACTTATAAAATATAACTTATGAATTTTGTTTTAGAAATCTTATGCTGGATATTTATTTTCACTATATTAAGTTTTCTTGCTTATGCATGGGATAAACAAGAAAATAAAAGAAAATAAAATTTTTTAAAAAGTAAGAGAATGTTTGTCCCTTACTTTTTTTTTGCTTCATTCTAAATAAGGGCTACCGTACCCCGTTTTTAGTACATGGTATTTTTATGATCCTATCTTAAGGGCATTGCCTAGAAAAGCCTTGAACATACTACACACAAAATTTCTACCCACGTTAAGGGCATACCAAGACACAACACACAAAGAAGCCAGAGAATAAAACATCCAAAAGAATATCCAATATCTTCCCAATAATCCTTCTACCATTCCTTACTTCATAAAAGAAAACATAATCTCAATACACCATAACCGATTACCTCCTTCTAATAAAGGTTCTATTCTCATCATATCTCCCGGATCAATCCAAATCCGATACCAAATACTCTTACCTTCAGAATATCTTAAGATTCTCTTTTCACTATCTTCTCTTAATCTATCAATCCTTACCATACTCTTCCTTAATCCTTTCCAAATCCTTTAAAGCCAATTTCAAAACCTTAATCCTATGTGGGATATATTTCTTATAGTAAGGAAACCAATACCCCGATATACGACCCTCTTTATCAATCTTATCTATGGGAGTCTTCAACCATCGATTACCTCTTATAGTATGATACTCTCCATAACCTATGAAACTAAATCCAGAAGGAAACCAGAGATGGGTAATACCAAACCTTTCAGGTTGACCAGGGTTTAATTACACTATGCCAGAATTCATGGTTCTGATTATCGAATATATTACACATTCCCATGGCAGTTCCACTATGCTCTAGGAAATCAATTGCCTTGATTATCTCATGCTTCACTTTCTCATAGTTTTCAAATATCCTCATCTCTATGGTGAAGTTATTCTTTGCCTTTTCATCGATATTACTCAGGATACTAATCCATATAAGAATACTATAAACCAAACTACTAGGATAAAGATATAAGGGATTGCATACTTCTTAAATGGGTATCCCTCTATCCCATCATTAAGGGCATATATAAATACTATTGGCCATAGTAACATCATTAATGTTACTCCCAGTAACTTAAACCAAGTAAAGCCAAGGCATACCATAGCATCAAAATTCATTGAGCTACCCTTATAATTACCGTGACTATCGAAGTGATAGTAGTTCTTAGGTTTTAATACTTGCTCAGATCCTAGGTAGGGTGGTAGGTCCTTTTTAATGAACCTACCCTTGCTATCTCTTGCCCTTTCTCTTAGAAGTTTAGGAGCAGATAAATCTTCGTCGTAATCTTTAATTCTAGCCATTGTTTTTCTTTTTAAAGAATATTAGGTAAATAGGAAATAAAGGTAATACTAACCAGATTGTAAGGAATAATAGGTGAGGTCTTATCATCCTGATTTCTTGACATAACATCTTGGTTAGAAGTATAGAGGGGATTAGGCATATCCCATAGATTATGCCTAATATTATCCAAGTACTATTCATTGAGCTTTTCAATTAATTTTTTAAGTTTCTTATCTAAGGTTATCACCTTCTCAAGGGTTTCATCATCCTTGTGTTTCCCGTTATCATCCAACCATTTTTTGATTGCCTCTAGGGATTTCTTGGATTGATGATATGCAACAAAGGAATTGTACTTCTGTTCATTCTCTGTAGTACAAGGTAGGATTATTGCATTACCTTTTCCATCTAATCGAGTAAATTGACCCTCTAGATTTGTTGTTCTAGTAATTATTACCTTATTAGATAATATTGCAGTACCATTCTTTTTATCGATAGATACTACGTTTGCCTTTTCCATTAGGGTTTTGTCTTGGTAAATTACCGAGTTACCCTCTTTGAGTTTTATTACTTCTTTTTTCATATATAAATAATGTATTTATTTCGTTATACAAATATACTATTTTATTTTTAAATATCAATCATTATTAAATAAATTCTGCAAATCTTCTGAGGTTATTCCATGCTGACGGTAGTAGTCGTATTCCCAAGGATTGAGAGGTTTGCAATTGACTGGGTATTCGTCTCTTAATTCGAAAGGCAAATAGCCAAGAAATTCTATACTGTTGAAATACTGTATCTTACCGTCAGTAAATAAGAAATATTTCAAGGGTCTATCGATTGCCTTACCGAAATTACTTCCTATTAATCTGATATCCTTGTTGGCAATGTAAACATGATACTTATCAGTTATCAAATATACCTGGGTATTCCAGGGTTTCTTCGATTCATCTAAGGTTTTCCTAAACCAATCAACCATAATCTGTTGTTTCTTTCCTATATCCATAATTAAATTATTTATTCATTGATAAATAGAACTCGATATACCTACCTAAGAAAGGCTACAAGCAATACTTTATCCTCTTTAATGTAAACTCTAAGAATTTATATTATGGATAAACTTACTAACGAATTAATTGCCAAGGTTGCAAACAAGTTAAACCTTGAACCAGCTCTGTTAAAGACAGTAACTGTAGTAGAATGTGGTAATCGAGACGGATTTTTACCCTCTGGTAGACCTCAAATTCTCTTCGAGGGTCATGTAATGTGGAAATATTTGAAGATAAAACTCGATGGAGAAGGTAAAAGAACCTATTTATATGACCTAGCCAAGAGAAATCCATCCTTAGTTTATCAGAAATGGACCAAAGAATTCTACTTAGGAGGTGAAGGAGAGTGGAAAAGACTCGAAGCAGCTCGTAAAATTGATGAAAACTGTGCTAATTTAGCTACTTCTTGGGGATTGGGACAGATTATGGGCTTCAATTATCAGCTTTGTGGATGTCAATCAGTGGATGAAATGATCCAAAAGATGTCTGAATCTCATGAAATGCAGCTAGAATTGATGTACCATTTCCTCTATAACTCCGGTTTAGTGAAACATTTGAAGGCAAAAGACTGGGATGCCTTCGCTAAAGGATATAATGGTCCTGGTTACAAAGACAATAACTACGACCAAAAGCTAAGAAATACCTACGAAAACTTTAAAGACAAGCTATGAAAGTAATCTACAACAATCTTATACCTTTCAAGGGATATAAAGCTATCAACATCTTTGGTTTAGTGTTTGTAAGAAAGGGGGATAAGTTTACTGAGGTGGATTATAACCATGAACATATACATTCAAAGCAAATGGCTGAGATGTTATGGGTATTTTTCTACCTTTGGTATGGAATCGAGTACTTAATCATCCTTTGTTTTGCTAAATGGAACAAGCAGAATGAAAGGTATCATGATGTAAGTTTTGAGGAAGAAGCTCATAATAATGATTCGAACCTGGATTATATTTCAACTAGGAAGCCTTATGCTTGGTTCAAATACATAAAATTGAGAAGTTACAAGAAATGAAAGACTTAAAAGTACTGGGAGTATGTGGAGGGCAAGGAGCCCTCCTATTCCCTTTTAGAGATAAACTTATTGGAAATATAGAACCTCGTGGAGTATTCCATACCGGTAGAGAAGAACAGTGGAAAGCTAATTTCAAAGGCATACCTTTCTTAAAAGGGTATGAACTACCAGAAGATTGGCATCCAGATATCATATTATCTAGCCCTGATTGTGGTAGTTGCTCAGTAATGAGATTATCTAAATCTAAGACCCTAGGAGACCCTAAAAGTAATAAAAGTATACAACTAGTATTTCAAGCAATTCAATATTACGAACCTGCTCTCTTTCTTATAGAAAACCTACCAAGATTGCTATCCCTCATTTCTAAAGAAATGTTAACGGATTTCTTTAAGAACTATAAACTTATTTTTCACGAAAGAAGCGTTTCTGACTTCGGAAACTCCCAAGTATCAAGAAAAAGATTAGTAATCATTGGAGTTCATTTAGACAAGGGAAAAGAGTATTTGGATTCCTTTAATGAAGTATTCCAAGTAAATACTCCAAAACTTACTAGAGATTTACTAGTACAAGCCCCACAGGAAGCTTTAATTCCATTCTCTGATAAAGTTTTAGCCATGTATGATTATCGGAAATTACCTGAAAAGAAAAATCTTACAGTCAGACAAGTAAGACAACTTTGGACCCATGATTTCAAAGATGAAAAGAAATGGCCAATCAAAACTGCTAAGATGAGTACTTTACCCGGAGTATACCGATTAGAAGAGGATAAACCTCCTTTAACACTCAGACCCTCAGATAGGCAATTTAGACCTGATGGGTATCCCTTGGGTATTTATGATTTCAAGGCAATTATGGGATTCCCTGAAAATTACCGAGTATTTATTCGGGGATTTGCTACTTGGGACCCTAAGACTTATCACTACTGGTTAAATAAAGCTAGGTATACCTTGAGCAAAGGGTCGGTATATGAAATACCTATCTGGTTTAAAAGATGTTTAGAGTTGTATAAAGGTAAGTAAGGTATTTATTCCTATCCGAGTTAATTAGTTTAATCTTACGACTCACTACCTTGTAGGGTACTCCTTTCAATTTACAAATGTTTTTTATGGATTCTCCCTTTTCATAAAGGATATACCAATCTAGTATCTCTTTTAAAGAATATTTACTAGCATTACCAATTCTAATACTACCATACATGGAATTAGAGCTACCCGACATAAATCCTTTAGGTTTACTCCTTTTAATACCTTTGAGCTGATGGTTATATTCTCTCATTTGAGCATTATCTTTAGGAGTACCCCAAACTAAGTTTTTATAATGATTATTAGTACCGATATCATCCAGATGACATACAAAAGGTAAGTTTTTTGGATTTGGTACATATAATGTAGCTACTAGTTTATGGATTTGTAAAGTATAAACTTTTTTATCATTAGGTTTATAAAGAGATACTTGTAGTTTACCGGTTTTCTTTTTATAGGGATTTAATTCATGCCATTTTGAAGAATAGGTTCGTTTACTACCTTTTAAGTTACCTTGAGGTTTTAACTCTATTCTACTAAAAACTCTACCTCTTTTAGAGATGTAATAACCGGGAAATCCAGGGATATTATCTTTTTTCATAACCTACTGGGATTTAATTATTTAAAAGGTAATAGTATGAGGTCGTCTTATGAGGGTATTTTGAATTACATTTGTAAAAATTTTTTGAATAATAGATATATATAATATACTTCGTATATATATATCTATTATTATATAGCTCTATACTTATATATACTTCGTATATAAGTATACATTGTATTAGGATATAGGATATATACGAATAGGAAATATAAAAACATTTCGATTCACTACGTTCATCGAAAGGTAAACTTGGTACCAAGTTTACCTAGAAAGTATGTTATTATATTTGTTGAACACATTGATTATGAATTATGTTATGAAAAAACTTAAAGTTGCCATGGTAGTCCTTTTACTAGAATTTACTATTTACCTTTGCTTCAGGAATTACAAACTGAATCAACAACTCAGTATGTTACCTGATAAAGAGATCATTCAACATACTGATACAATTTATTTGAGGAAAGATTTCCTGCCAATTTCCTACAATAATTTACTTAACCCAAGTAGAATCCTTCTTTACAATTATCAGAATTGGGATAAGCCTATTCATACCGCTAATAATCCTGATTCTATAATCTCAGAGAAGGATTCTCTTGTTCAATTAGTAATCGATAAGAATCAACTTACATTGAGTTTCCTTAATCAAAATTCAGGAATTTATTCTAGTAGATTATTCAATATCGACACTAATAATTACAAGTATTCTTGGTATAACGGAAAACTTACCACACAAGAAATTAAATCTAGAATAAGATTAGTTCCTTATGTTTATGGTAAGTACCGACCCTTTAACAATCTATGGGATTTGGGAACAGGAATTTCAATCGAGACTAAGGGATTTAATTACAAACTGGGGATAAACAGTTTTTATTACCCAAGATATTTCTCAGGTATCAAAACTGATTTAGAACTGGTAGTAACTTATAAATTTTAGATTTTATGGCAAAGAAGATACAGGAAACACCAACTAACCTTACAAGAGAAGAATTATCTAATCTATCTAGGGTTACAACGGATGTTTTCTTTTTCAGTCTTTTTTGTTATGTGATACATCCAGTGAGAGGAAAGGTTCGATTTGGATTATATCCGTATCAAAAAGCCGTACTATACCAATTTATACTCAAGAGATTCAATATCTTGTTAAAGTTCAGGCAAGCGGGTATTACAGAACTTATATCTATGTACTGCTTATGGCTGGCATCCTATCATCCTAATAAGAAGATAAACATTATCTCCATTAAGGATACAACAGCTAAGAAGGTACTTAAGAAGATTAAGTTCATGTATAAGAATCTTCCATGGTATATGCAAACCCCGATCATTAACGGAAGAACTGGGGAATTTGGTTCTGCCTCTATGATTGAATTCGATAATGGTTCATTCATAGAATCCATCCCAACATCTTCAGAAGCCGGTCGTTCAGAATCTCTTTCTCTCCTGGTAATTGATGAGGCTGCAATCGTTCGGTGGGCTTCAGCTATTTGGGCAGCTGCCTTCCCTACGCTTTCCACCGGAGGTTCAGCCATCATCAATTCTACTCCATACGGTATGGGTAATTTTTACCATTCAACATGGGTAGATGCTATAGCTGGAGGTAATCCTTTCAATGCTATTCGATTATATTGGCAGATGCACCCAGAACGGGATCAATCTTGGTATGACCAGATGGCTTCTGCATTGGGTCCAAAAAGAACTGCACAAGAAATCGATGGAGACTTTCTTTCTTCAGGTAATACAGTATTTGATATGGCAGATATCAAGGCTATCGAAGATTGCTTAAGTGATTATCCAGTTTTAAAATATCGTTTTAATCGTCAGTATAGACAATTCAACGAACCAGATCCAAATAAACAGTACTTTATCGGTGCAGACGTTGCAACAGGTAGAGGCTCAGACTATTCTTCTTTCACTTGTATGGACAAGCTGGGAGAAGAACAAGTTGTGTATAAGGGAAGAATGGCAGTAGATAAATATGCTAGGTTACTGGGAGATACTGGGCAATTATTTAATTTTGCTGTTGTAGCTCCAGAATCTAACGACGTTGGGTTAGCAGTAACTTCTGCTCTTCAGTCAGAAGGATACCCTAACCTATATTACTATCAAAAGCTTCTGAAAAAGAAAGGTAAGTCCAGACCAGAGGTTGATAAATCTCCAGGTTGGTTAACTACCCAAAAGAATCGTTCAGTAATTATAGAGGGTCTAGAACAAGATGTTCGAGAAGAGAATATTATTGTGAAGGATCCTTTCTTTGTTCAAGAAGCTCCTACCTTTATATATGATGGTTTGGGTAGACCCGTAGCCATGGGTAAACACAGAAATAATACTTCTGCTGTAGATGTGGATTTGGAAGGAGATGTTTATTCTGATGATGATATATTTGGTAAAGCTATTTGTAATCACATACGAAAAGGAAAAACTAATGTAATAATACAACCGAAATGAAAATTCTTAAGTTTTTTGGATTCGATAGAAGGAATCGATCTCCAATACAAGAAAACAAGGCTAATCCTCCAAGTAAAAAAGAGGAGGTACCTATTTCACCCGGTAGAGTATCGGAACCGGATGATGACCCAGGTAACTTCATTCATACATTGAAAGGCTTAACTCAGATGGTTACGCCTTCTTTTCGTGTTGAAGTGATTCAGCTTTTAAGGGATTTATATAAAGTGAATCCAGATGTTAACATAGCTTTACAGGACATGTTTAAGCTTGCTAATACTGGTCACAACATAACCTTCCCTAATAATACCGATAAAGAGGCTGATAAGATGAGAGATCATCTTTCTAAGGTATCCTCTAAATGGTCTAACTATACTGCTGGTATGGATGGCTTGGTAAACAAGATGATAGTTCAATTGATGATTAGTGGAGCTATCTCAGTAGAAGCTGTACCAAATGAAAAGTTAGAGGGTCTAGCTACTGTATTATTCCTCAAACCAGATAGGATAGTATTCAAAAGAGAGAATAATGGTGTATACAGTCCATATCAGAGGAACACTCTTTGGAATGGATCGAATAAGCAAGATTATATCAAACTTAATACGGAGACCTACTGTTATGTTGGTATGTATAATGATACTGATGAACCTTACGGAATACCTCCTTTTATGGCATCTTTGGATTCATTAAAGGGTCAGCATGATATGAAAACTAACTTTAAACATATCATGGAAATCTGTGGTATGGTTGGTTTTCTAGAGGCTTTGATGGAAAAACCACAACAGAAACCTAATGAAAATGTAGAAGCTTACACTAAAAGATTAAATAGGGAGCTAATACGTTTGAAACAGAATGTAAGGGAAGGTATGAAGGATGGAGTAGTAACTGGTTACATTGATGACCACCAGTTTAAACTTAACTCTACTTCAAAAGAGATGAGCAATATTGATAAACCCTGGAATATGAACCAGCAATCAGTTGCTAATGGTTTGGGAGTAAATGGCAACCTAATTGGAGTACAAGCTTCCATTGGAGAAGGAGCAACTGGTATTATGCTTTCTAAGCTTATAAGTCAGCTGAAGAATATCCAAATGATAGTTTCTTATGTTCTTAAGTTTATTTATGAACTAGAACTACGTCTGGCTGGCTTTGATTGCAAGGGGATAACCATTACTTGGGGATCATCTACTATCTCTGATGAGGTTAAAATCCAACAAGGTAGACAGTATAAGATTCAGAACCTTGACTTGCTTTACAAGGCAGGTATCATTTCTCAGTATCAATATGCTTGGGAAATGGGTTATGATTCACCTTCAGAAGAAGAACCAAGAGTTTCATTGGAAGATCAATTTGCTAAGGGAGGTAATTCAGACCCACAAGAGGGTACTAAGAAGAAACAGAGACAGGACGATAAAAACCAATCTGCTCGTAGATCAAGAGATAAAAATAACCCGGCTCCTTCACGAGGAGATCAAAATACTAAATCAAGATGAGTAAACCGATTACTAAAAAGAACAGAGAACATTTAGATTCTTTAGTGATAGGTAGTGGTCATACTATAATGGCTGGGTATATCCCAACATCCATAGAACCACAAACCTTCTCGGAGAATTTTTATAAATGGGCTCAAACTTCTAAGGAGTCAGTCAGTCAATTTGGTTTTTGGGGAGGAGAAATAGATTATAATACCTATTATCCTGACTTGAAGCCAGAAGAACTTACTCCTAAAGATGAGGAGTTTATTGAACCAATGTTCAGATTATTATCTGCAACTATTGTGTCTAAGAACTGGAATCCTACCGATTTTGGTCAAAATGGAGTATTAAAAGCTTCTATGAGAATGCTCTTAGGACAAACAGTAAACTGTGATCATGAGACTAATATTGGTAATGCTATTGGAGCTGTATCACAAGTTATCTGGCAAGATGAATACAAGGAGGGTTCTTTTGTTATTCCTGCAGGTATTAATGGTATATTAAAGATTGATGGTAAAGCAAATCCGAGAATTGCTAGAGGCATTCTTATGGATCCTCCATCTATCCATTCTAACTCAGTAACAGTACAGTTTAAGTGGGATAAGTCTCACCCAAATATGGAAGATAACGAATTCTACCATAAACTGGGTACCTATGATTCTAAGGGAGTTATGGTACGAAGAATAGTTACTGAAGTAGTAAGATACTTAGAAACCTCTTTGGTATCTCATGGAGCTGATGCTTTTGCTCAGAAGATTGGGGATGATGGTAAAATCATTAATCCCAATTTTGCCAAGAGAACTTGGGCTTCATACGAAGAATATAGAGATGATAAGTCTAAACAGTATTTCTTCTATGATACGAAAACTGATCTAGCTTTGTTCAGTGAAAATAACGATACTTCCCAATCTTATGATGATAACCAAGGAAATCAAAATCCTAATAATAAAGATATGAATGAACTACAAAAATTTTTAGAAAGAATCTTTGGTAAAGATTGCCTTACTCTTGCCGAAGGTACAGAGATGAACGAGGAAACTGCATTTGCAGCCATTCAGGAATTGGTTAATTCTCGTAACACTCTTCAGACTACTGTGGATAACTTAACTACAGAAAAAACTTCTCTTACAGAACAGGTTACTAATCTGAATGCAGAAGTTGCAAATCTGAAAGAAATGGCTCAGGTAGGTAAAAACCACATTGCATCTCTCCGTGGAAATGCTGTTGCAACCTATAAAAAACTTATGGGTGACAAAGCTGATGAAACTATCGTTACAATGTTGAATGCCGAAACTACCGGCATGGTAACTTTGATCTCTCTTACTAAAGATTACCAAGCTCGATTGGAAGAAAAATTCCCAATGACCTGTGCTAAATGCGGTTCTCATGATGTAAGCCGTGCTTCTTCTGCAGCTGAGCCAGAAGATAAATCTGATAACAAAGCTACTGCTCAGAATTCCGAAAAGAGTACTGAAGAGATTCTGAAAGGTATCTATTCAAACAAATTAAAATAATCTCTAAAATAAGAAGAATATGAATACACATCCTACTACTAAGCTGGTAAATCAAGATCAACCGATGACTCTGTTTGGTGAAAAAACTCCCAGAGCGGTGATCTATAAGAGCGAATCTCACAAGTTGCATCAGGCTTTCTGTGTAAAAGAAAACAAAGTTATTCATCAGGGTATGCCGGTAGCTTTGGATCCCGAGGGTAATATCGAACCTTATATCCCGGAGGGAGGTGGCAGCCAGGTTTATCTGGGTATAGCTGTAACTGACAACATTAACCCTGCTTATCAGGCTCAAAGAAATTTCCCCGTAGAAGTAACTGTAGCTGTAGAAGCTTTCATGGTTGTAAACTGGGTAGCTAAAGAGGATATGAAATGTGGTTATGTAAAACCCACAAATAACCTGTTGATTGACCGTTTCATCACTGCTGAAACTTCAGTCGATGAAACAAAATTCATTAGCATCGTACCGGCTGATGAAGCTAATGATATTATTCAAGTATTGGTACGCTAATCATTAACTGAACATTAAAAGAACAATGAATACAGAATTTGCACAATTGAAAATGGAAGACCTTAGAAAGGAACTTCCAGAAATGGTAAGAAGTTTGGAAGCATACCGTCAGGGTTCCAACAACACATTGCCTATTGAAGTTACTCTGGAAGAACTGGTACAGGGTAAATATGGTGTATCACAGGATGCCTTCTTTGAAAAGTTGGGCATTAATCCGAAGATTGATACAATGCAGAACATCTTCACTATGCCGCAACAGAATATCCGTTGGATTGTACCGGAAATCATCCGTGCTGCTATTACAACTGGTATGCGTCAGGCACCTTTCTACCCGAACATCATTGCTTCAGACCAATCAATTAATGGTTTGCAGGTAACTATGCCGATGGTAAATATGTCGGATGCTGCTCCCGCTAAGGTAAATGAAGCAGAAACAATTCCTTTGGGAGATGTAAGCTTCGGACAGAAATCAGTTTCTCTGTTCAAAATCGGTAAAGGATTTAAACTTACTGACGAAGTTAAAAACTACGTTTCAATCGATGTATTGGGAATCTATCTCCGTGACTTTGGTATTCAGTTGGGTTATGCTATGGATACTTTGGCAATGGATGTTTTGATGAACGGTAACAAAGCTGATGGTTCTGAATCTGCTCCGGTTATTGGTGTATATGAAACAACCAACGGTATTACTTATAAAGACTTGTTGCATATCTGGGTTCGTGCTGCTCGTATGGGCCGTAACTTTACTACTATGATTGGTGGTGAAGACCAGGCTATCGAGATGTTGAACTTGCCTGAATTTAAAGAACGTCACTCAGGAACTACAGAAGCTACACTGAATATCAAGTCTCCGGTTCCCAACAAGGCTGACTTCTATATTCACCCGGGAACTCCCGATCAGCAGTTGTTGATGGTAGATACCAGTGCTGCCTTGATTAAGCTTACTGCTAAACAGTTGATGCTTGAATCAGAAAGAATCGTATCTAATCAGACTGAAGCTGTATATGCTTCTCTGACTACAGGTTTCTCTAAGATGTACCAGGATGCTGTTCTTCTGTTGGCAGCTAACCAGAAATTCTCTGAAGCTGGATTCCCGAGCTTCATGAATATTGACCCATACCTATTGGTTAACTTAGAATAATATCCGGGATTTCTTCATTGTATTTTTGTCTAATTTCTCCCCGAACAGTTTCAATCCATTCTGTTCGGGGTTTTATATTATAACCTAAAAATAAAAGATTATGGCTACTACTTATATTGTAACAGTTGGAACTAATGCTTACAGTTTTAACGACCAGGTAACAGGTATTTCAATTGCAAAAGGCGAAGAGAGAGAACTTACTGCCCGTCAGTACAGAACAAAACGTATTCAGAAAGCTTTAGTTTCTGGCCACTTGGTTTTAGTTCCGGATAAGAACAAAACTGCCAAGTATACTGCTGAGGATATCGAAAAGCTTGACAAGAAGCTAGCTGCTCAGTTTGCAAAGGGTATGGAAATCAGTAAGATTGCCAAAGCTTATTCACTTGAAGAAGCTAAGCTGATTGCTAAGAAACATGAAATCGAAGCTGATCCGAAAGATACCGTAAAAGATATCCTTGAAGTTTTACTTGAAGATTTCGAAGAAAACAAAGAATAAACAAATCCGAATATAAATGAAAAAGAATCTAGACTTCACATATGTAACATCAGGTCTGGAAGTTTCATTTAGAGTATTAACCAAAGTCCCGGCCAAATCTATTTTTGACTGGGACTTTGGCGATGATAAGGGAGAGGTTTTCAATGGTGGAAGACATCAATCTTACTCTTATGAGAAGTCTGGATTTTATGATGTAACACTACATGTCACTAATTCTGAAGGATTAGATTTGACTTGTACTAGAACCGTAGTTGTATGTAATTATGGACATACTACTCTTCAAGATACCATTTATAATTTGATAGATAGGTATATTCCCAAGGAATTAAATGAGAGTATGACCATAGAAGATAAAACTGCATACATCACTAAATGGCAATTATATATCTTCCCACTAGTAAATCATACTATACCACCAGATAAATATAATGATGAATTATGGTATGAGGGACTAGAAAACCAATTAATTATGGAATTGGCAGTATGGGATTATCTCAATATACAAATACAAAATATACTGTTGGTTGCAGGAAATAGTTTTAGAGAAATTATCTCCACTGAATCTCATGAACCAGACCAAGATGGTGATTCACCTGGAGAACATGCTAGAGGAGATAGGATAAAACAAATTACTACGGGTCCTACTGAGGTACAGTATTATGATAAGATATCCGAAAGTATATCTAGCTTATGGAGTACTTATTCAAAGATGATTCAACCTGGAGGGTATATGGATGAACTAAGAAAGAATCTATGTATGCTGGCATCTAGGTTAGAGATATACTTACCATTCTGTGATCAAATTGAACGGTTAGTAGTACCAAAAGTAATAAATCATCGAAAACCAACTCCTTTGGGAGGACCTAATCCAACAGCTCCTCTCAATAAAGCAAGTAAACCTTCGTTAACCATAATAGATAAGAAATCATGACAAAAGAACCTTGGAGAATGGTTAAGAACCATTCTTGGAATAGGTATAAAAAGATTATCACTGATTTCTTAGATTGGGATGCTGGAAGACAAACAATTACTTGGGCTAAACATGTTAATCAATATCTAAATCATGCTGAGGATGATAGCCCAAGATATTATAATATTCCCATAGAAGCTTTATGCTACTACAATGCTTTTAGGAACTGGCCAATAAATAAAGCCACAGTTTCTGGAGAATTAGATGATGAGAACCTTTCTATACTTATTTCAAAGAATTACATAGAACAAATCGGATATCTCAATCAGGAAGGTTATTGGAACTTTAACTGGTCCGAGGATAGATTTGTTATCAATGGAATAGTATATAAGCCTTCTGGAGATACTCAAGTATCTCAGGCTAAAGATGAAGCTTTGGTATTCTTGGTAATCCTCAAAAGGGATAGAGATACTAAAATCAAATTCGTAGAACAAAATCCATAAAGATATGAAAATGTTAATGTTACGTTTCACCAAGCCTAACAATGTAGAAGGCGATTGGTGGGACAGTAATCTTATAATCTTGAATGGACCTTCTGGAGTTCACATAGAAATGCCTGGTACTGGTAATTCGGTTACTACCATGCAATCTATGACTGGTATGAAGTTCGTATCAAATTACCAAGATTACTTTGGAGAGGTATGGGATAAAGATATACCTCATATAGGCTTTGGCCAAGTTATTAAGTTCAGAGTTAGGAAATTACCTGATTATGCCGTAGTAGTTGGGGATATAGAGGATGGAGGAGATGTTGACCCAGATAATCCAGATGATATCCCAAATGCTTTTGCTGGTAAAGAAAAAGAATACTTCCGTGGTAATAACTCAGAACTGTTATTGGGAAAGAATAAAGTAACACCTTAAAATATATACATATGTACGTTAGTAAATACTACACTTGCGAAGAGATTGACCAACGGCTATTACAGGGTTATTATGATGACTCTTTGGCTCATGGTTTTGTTGGAACTCTTAAAGAGTTCTGGGCATTCTTCTTATCAATTGCAAACAAGGTAGATAAGAAAGAAGGTTGGGATTTGTCAGAAAATAACTTCTCTGATGAATTGCTAGAAAAACTGAATGGAATTGAGGAACATGCTAACTACGTTACTAAAGTTTCTCAACTAGAAAACGATTTGAAATATCAGACTCAAGAACAAGTTGAGAAATATATACATGACTTAGTAGATGGTGCTGATGATGCTTTGGATACATTAAAGGAATTGGCTGAAGCATTAAACAATGACCCAAACTTTGCTACCAATATCACTAACCGATTAACTGAATTACGTACTCAATTAGAAGCTGAGGTAACTAGAGCTAAGAACCGTGAAAACGAATTAGCTTCTCAGATTAAGATTGTGAACGATAACTTGGTTAACTCGGTTAATACGTTGAATGCAACTATCATTAAAGTAGTACAAGATATTACTAGGATGATAGAAGCAATCAATGCTCGTATTCAAAAGGTAGAAGACCGGGTTGGTGATTTGGAAGTAGAAACTGACAATAACTTAACTGAAGCTAAAGAATATGCTAAGGAATTGGTAGATAAGGAAGCTGCTGAACGTAGAGCTGCTGATGAGAAACTGACCGAGGCTGTTCATAAGGTACAGTTAGACCATACTAGGGATATTGCCGACTTAAATAATAAGATTCTAACCGAGGCTTCAGAAAGAGCAAATGCAGATGTAGCATTAGAATCTAAACTGAACACCGAAATCAGTGATCGTAAAACTGCAGACCAAGAACTTGAATCCAAGATTAATGCTGAAGCTGCAGCTCGTACTGCTCAGGATGAAGTATTACACCAACAGATTGTAAAGGAAACTTCTGACCGTCAGAATGCAGATAATGGTTTACAGCAGAACATTACTCAAGAAGCTCAGAACCGTCAGAATGCAGATACTGTACTTCAGAACAATATTGATAACGAGAAAGAAACTCGAATTGCTCAAGATGAAATCCTTGACCATAAGATTGAGGATTTGAAAACTCAGGCCGGTACAGATAAAACCGAATTGCTTGAAAAACTAGAGCAAGAAAAACAAGAACGTATTGCTGCCGATAAAGACTTAGATAATCGTAAGGTAGATAAAAGAGAAGGCTATTCTCTTACTAAAAACGACTTTACCGATATTCTCAAGGCTAAATTGGATGGCATTGAAGAACATGCTAATTATATCACAAAAGTATCTCAGCTTATCAATGATGCTGGTTATCAAACTGAAGCAGATCTTCAGGCAGCTATTGAAAAGATTATTGGGGAAGCTCCAGAGGTTCTTGATACTTTGAAGGAGATTGCAGATGCTTTGGGTAATGACCCAAACTTTGCAACTACAATTACTAAGAAATTGGCTGCTATTACCGAACAGTTGAATCAAGAAATTACTAATCGTACAGAAGCTGATGCCCAGGTACAGGCTAATGTAGATAAGGAAGTTTCTGACCGTAAGGAAGCTGATACTGCTCTTGAGGCTAAGTTGAAAGGATACGTTGATAACGAAGTAGATAAAATTACTGGTAACACTGACGGTATTCAAGCTAGTCTGAATAAGGAAATCCAAGATAGAAAAGATGCCGATGCTGCATTACAAGCTGCTATCACTAAGGAAGAAACGGATCGTAAGGCTGCTGATGCTGCATTAGATACTCGAGTAACTGCTAATGCTACCAAGATACAAGAATTGGCTTTATCTATTCAGGATGCGGTAAATACCGTTAAAAATGAACTTCAGGCTAAGATAGATGCTTTGCAAACAGAAGTAAATGCTAACAAGGCAAATATCCAACGTAATACTGACCGATTAAACGACCAGATTACTAAGGAAGCTGAAGATTATGCTGAATTAAAAGGTATGGTTAATGCAGAAGCTGAAGCAAGAGCCAATGCTGATACTAATCTTAAGTCTCAGGTAGATAAGGTAAATATCGACTTGAACACCGAGGTTTCAAAGAGAGAAGCTGGTGATACTGTTTTACAGCAGAATATCGATAAGGAGATCTCTGATAGAACTTCAGCAGATACTTTATTAGATAATAAGTTCACTGGCTTGATAAATACTGAATCTACTGCCCGGGCAAATGAAGATGAGAAAATCAATGCTCGAATCGACCAGGAGATTAAAGATCGTAAGGCAGGTGATGATGCTTTAAGCACCAGAATAGATAGCCTCAATAGTGGAGTAACCGGTTCTTTAGATGAGCTCAGGGAGAAAGTAACTAATAACACTACTGCTATTCAAACCGAAGTAGAAAGAGCTAAGGCTGCTGAACAAGCTCTTAAGGATTCTCTGACTACAGCTATGGAAAATCACAAAGATGATTTGGTAGCTATATCTAAAGATATCAATGATGAGGCTCAAAGTAGACTACAAGAAGATACCAAGCTTCAGAATAATATTGATACCGAAACCCTTAATCGTACTCAGGCAGACACTCTGTTAGAGAATAAGATTACTCAGGAAGTATCAGATAGAGTTCAGGCTGTTGAAAACTTGAATGACCGAAAGGTTGATAAAGTAGATGGCAAAGAGCTTTCTTCAAATGACTTTACCGACTTATTAAAAGCTAAGTTAGATAATATCCAGGAATTTGCTAACTACATTACTAAGGTATCTCAGTTGGAAAACGATTCTAACTATCAGAATGCCGAACAAGTAGAAGCTGCAATCCAAAAGGTTATTGGTTCTGCTCCTGGAGTATTAGATACACTAGAAGAGATTGCAAAAGCATTGGGAGATGATCCTAACTTTGCAACTACAATTACTAATAAGCTGACTGAACTTAAAGGTATTATAGATAAGGAAATCTCCGATAGAACTGCAGCTGATGAACAAGTTACTCAGAAGTTTACTGAATTAAGTACTACTCTTAATGCTACAGTAAGTGAACTGAGAACTTTCGTAACAGAAACTCGTTCTGAATTATTAACAAAGGCTCAGGCTCAGGATGAATTAATTGCTAAGAATACTGCTAATATTCAACGTAACCTAGAATTAATTCAGGGATTACAAAGTAATCAGAATACTGGTTATCTTGAAATCAAGGAACTATTGAATACGGAAATTGAGGCTAGAAAGGCTGAGGATATTCGTATTGAAGCTAAAGTAGACAAGAATACTCAGGACCTTACTACAGAACGTAATGAGCGTATTGCTGCCGATAAAGTTCTCCAGGATAATATTGATGCTGAAGAAGCTGCAAGAATTGCTGCTGATAATGCTCTGGGTAAACGTATAGATAAAGAAATCGAAGATAGAAAAGCAGCTGATACCGCACTTGAGAATAAATTTAATGGTATCACTAACGGCTTAGATGAACGTCTTCAGAAAGAAGAAGCTACTTCAAATGCTTTACCCTTAACTATGGTTACGGAAATTGATCCGAACTTGGTTATCAATGGTACTTCTGCTGAAGTAAACTTTAAGAGTTCTGTAAAAGGAGAAGGTAATCTCTATGGAGAACCTATGCCTCGTAAGTTTGCTATCCCTGCTTCTACAGATGCTAAAGCAGGTCTTCAGTCGGCAGCCGATAAGAAGAGATGGAATTCTATGCCTAATGATTATATCACTGGAGCTAGTTATACTCCTAAGGCTGATGTAGTTACTACTAATATAAGTAGAAGTACATATAACTCCGATGAAGGTATACAGAAATCTAATGATTTCACTGTAGATATCCCTGCTTCTACTGCTGAGAAAGCCGGTGTACAAACTGCAGCAGATAAGAAGTTATTTAACTCTATTCCTCAGACTGTAGTAGTTGGAGAAGGAGCAACTTCAGATGCTAATAAAGTTACAGTATCAGTAAACCGAAAAACTGTAAACGAAGGTATATATAAAGATGATGATACCACTTTTAATTTACCAGTAGCCTCAACTACTAAAGCTGGTACTATGACTGCTGCTGATAAGGTTAAGTTGGATGAAACTTTACCCCAGCAGATTGCTAAGGAAATCCAAGACAGAAAAGATGCCATTGAAGCCTTGAAGAATTCTTCCGAAGCTTCCCTTGCTCAAGAAATCAAGGATAGAAAAGCAGCTGACCAGGCATTAGACACCAAATTTACTCAGGCTATCAAAGAAGAGGCAGATGCTCGTGCTGAATACGACCAGGTTCAGATGCAAAAGATTCAGGAAGAAGAAGAAGCCAGAGCTGCTGCAGATACTGCTCTTGAGAATAAGTTACAAACTAATATCAATAACTTAGAAAAGAAACATGATGATTTTGTAGCAACTAAGGGTAAGGCTAATGGATTTGCTTCTTTGGATGGTAATGGCTTAGTACCTTCTAGTCAATTGCCTTCTTATGTTGATGATGTTATCGAAGCTTATGCTACTTATGATGTCAGTGAAACTGGAAAGCTGAGCAATATTAAATTATATTCTGACCCAGATCATACTAATCCTATTACTGGAGAATCAGGTAAGATATATTTGAATATTACCCAGGATGAACCCTCTTATCAATTCCGTTGGTCAGGTACTCAGTTTGTAGATAGTAATACTTCTTCACTGATACTTGGAGAAGTTACTGGTACTGCTTATGATGGAGGTAAGGGTAAAGCTTTAGCTGATTGGAGAAAATCTCTGGTTGATAATCTAAAATTTTATTCTCACATCAAGGATGACAGGGTTTGGACTAGAAATGCTACCGAAGTTAGATTAAATTTCGAGTGTTCAAATTTTAATGATACTGCAACTGTAAAGACTTATAGTCAACCTATCCCAGCTGCTACCAAAGACTTAGCAGGTGTACAAACTGCAGCAGATAAGAAACTGTTTGATTCTATCCCGGGTACTATTATAATTTCTGGTAAAGGAGTAGTTCAGAATACGGATAAAGTTTGGGTACAGATTAGTAAATCTACTAAAGCTGATGGAGTATATGGTGAAGCTACTACACAGACATTAGAAATTTTAGCTGCTAATGCTAATCGAGCTGGAGTATTGACTCGGGAGATGTTCAATAAACTTAACTCTGGTCTGAATGGAGATATTACCAATGCTTTGAATGAAGCTAAGGCTTATACTGATGCTGCTAAAACTGCATTAGAGAAATTAATCCAGGATTCTGACAAAGTAATCAAGGAAAGCTTAGATGCTCATATTGGCAATAAGAGTAACCCTCATAATGTAACCAAAGCTCAGATAGGTTTAGGTAATGTACAGAACTTAGCTCCAGCAGATATGCCAGTATCTACTGCTCAGGCTGCTGCTATTGCAGATGCTAAGGCTGCAGGTACAAAAGCTCAGACCGACTTAAATACCCATGCAAACAGAAGAGATAATCCTCATAATGTAACTAGAGCTCAATTAGGATTGGCTACTACAGACCAAGTAGTATTTGCTAAAACTACTGCAGCTTCTGGTTTCTGGAAGGAATCAGATGGTAGATTAAAATCTCAAGTAGAGAATTTGAACCATACTCTGGACCAAATCTGTAATATACCTACAGTTCACTTCAAGATGAATGGTAAATACCAAGTGGGAACTATTGCTCAGAGCTTAGAGGAAATTGAACCTCTGTTGGTATCAGAGAATACTATACCTGCTTCTCAAGTACCTAACCAATCTAGATTCGAAACTTTCGTCGGAGAAGATGGTCAGGAATATGTAAAAGTAAAAGTGGTAGAATATGAAATGCTCAGTGTCATGGCTCTTGAAGGAGTTAAGTTATTGAGAAAAGAATTCGAAGACTTTAAGAAACAATTAAACAATAAGTAATATGGCAGAAATAGCAACTTGGAGTGCTATTCTGAATAAGACCGGCCTTGGTAAGACCTCTAATGAGTGCCCTACCAAGGCTGAGTTGTTAGCACTCAATAATGGTAAGAATTCTGATGTTGACAAGGTTATTGTAATTAGTAATGCTGCTAGCTATGGTAACAATGAATGTGTCAAATTAGAGGATATCAATGCCGAGCAATGGATTTATACATTCCAGTGGGATTCGAATCCTTCTTTTAATGCTCCAGCTACTGGAGGTACATACCCATTTGGTTCATATGCTTCTAATCGAGTTAAGCAAGTAAACGGTGTTAATACTACTATCTCTCAAAGTTTGGTGAATGATGTCACTAAAACTTCGGAAGGTTCTTGGTATACTACAGATTACGACGGTAATAGAGGTAGAATAGTACCCAACAATACATCTACTAATAGTAGATCAACTACTGTAACTTGGACTCAGAAGTATTCAGGTAAAACCCTACGGGCAACATTTACCCAGGCAGCAGGTAGAAAAATTTATTCCCCATGGAGTTATAATTGTAGAGTAGATAAAACTTCTTTCAGTTATAGTGGAGGTCAATCTAATGTAACTGCTAAGAGTGCAAGTAGAACTTATACTTGGAATGGTCAAGGTAGTAGTTATACAGAATCAGAAACTGCTACCGTAAGGGTTTCTAGTCCGGCTTCTATTAGTGGGAATAGTATTTCTATCCCAAGTAATAGTGGTTCTGCTAGAAATTTTACGGTTACTTTCGATTTCCCAACTGCTACAGACCAGACTATCTCAATTTCTCAGGAAGGAGGTCAAGTAACTTATGTAGATCACCTGTCTATAGATCCTACTACTAAGAATGTATCTGGAAGTGGTCAAACCTTCAATGTGATAGTAAATGCCAATTATGATAAGTACTTGAATGGAGTATACCAAGAAAATATAAAATCCGAATATACTAAGGCTACTGTAGTAAGCGGGTCTTCATCCGATATTACTATAACTCGTACTAGTACTGGATGTAGTATTAGGGTAGCATCAAATCCTAATACCAGCAGTTCTAGGACTTATGTAGTAGAATTTACTTATGATTCGGCTACTCCCGTTCGATTAACTATTACTCAGAATAGTGGAGAAGTTAGTTACCCTAGTAGCGGTATAGTATTTGAACATAGTACTCAACAAAGTAGTGGATATAAAACTAGTACTTTATCCATAGGTACTGTTGGAGGTGAAGGAGGTAATATTTCTTTTTATATAAAAAGTTATAGGTCTAGATATGTTAACGGTTCTTTAAGTTCTACCGAAGCTATTAAACCTACTCTTATTTTGCCTTCTGGAGTAACTGAAACCATTACTAATGTGAGTGGTTATTACTTTAAAGTAACTCTTATCATACCTGAGAATTCAAAGCCTGCAAGCAGAACTCTTACAATCAGAGCTAATCAACCTAATGGCTTAGATAGAGAGTTAATACAAACTGTACAACAGAGTGCTTCAACTTATGAGTTTTATATTAGGAAAACTACTTCAGATCCTTGGGGTACAGGTATTACTTATGATAATTGGCCTGGAAATGACGGGGTTATGGATGGACCTCTTATAATTAAGTCTCGTAAAAATGGGGAGAGATTTACTAATTGGGGGGCTTCTTCTAATGTTGACTGGATTACTATCAAAGATGATGGCAGTACGGTTAGGTATACCGTAGCTATTAATAACAGTAGTTCATCTAGAACAGGAATTATTACCTTTACTCAGGGAGAATCTGGTAAAATTTGTACTCTGACAATAATTCAAAAAGCAGGAGATGTCTATGAGTTTTATCTTACTGACTCAGATGGTCATGGGTATTACACCGATTTCACATTCTTCGCTCCCTCAAGTGGATTGGTAAATAAACATGTATTGAATCTTATCTCTACTCACAATGGTAGCCCCTTATCTGTAGACGATATAGAGATAGTCCATTCGGAGATAACAGAGAAATTAATCGGCTTGGTACTGACATCAGATACTCAATCCCCATTCAAGCTTATAGCATATATAACTGAAAATGGACATACCGTAAGAACTGGAGCAGATACTTATAGACAGAAGGCATCTGGAAAAACAGTAATTTTCGCAGTTCATCAAGAAGCTAAAAATGATAATTTCAGATTGGAATTAAGTTTAAATATTTCAAATGGTAGGGATGATCAAGATACGTGGGGATTATTTGATACGGCTGATATGCCTCATACTTCTGACTTTATGTATGATATGAGCTTAACACGTGAGGGTATTATAGTAGACTCAGTAGAAGGTAAAACAACTGTGAATTCTCTTCAAAGTACTACTAAGGATATAGGGGTTGGAGATAATGTTTATGTATGGGCCTATAATTCTGTAAGAGGTTTATGGTTATTAATTGGTAATTTTAGGATTGAAGAGGGGAATAATACCCATCATTGGGATGTTTCTTGGCCCACCTAGACAATTTAATCCTAAACACAACACTAGTACATTTATTGATAGATAAATTTAATTATTAACTTTAAAACTAAATCATTATGGAAGTTAAATCTGGTGATGGCACTGTAGTGGTTGCCGATAGAAATCGTTACAGTGATGAATGTTGTAATAATCGAGGGTGGGGCTCAAAGAGATCAAAACATTATTAACTCGGTAGTACAGGCTTTAGGTAATAAAACTGCATAATTTCTATTAAATATTAAAGTTGATTAGGGAAAAGGGAGGTACCTGTAGTGGGTATTTCCCTTTTTTCGTTTTAATCTAGTAAGAAACATGGAAGAAGATAATAAACTACAAACCTTTACTCTCCAAATGCAACTACCGGCTCCTAATTTAGAAGTAGCAAAGAGAGTAGCGGATGAAGCACAAAGACTGATAGATATCTATGGATACTATAATTTCTTGAACCTAGTAGAATTTATGAAACAGAATCCCAGTATGGTTCAAATGGGATTAAGTCTAATCAATAAAAATAATGCAGTATGGAAGAAATGAAATTTAAATCATTACAAAGAGGAGATTCAGTCTTTACTCTAGAAAGAGACAGAAGATCAATGTACCCAATCTTTGACCGAGCTAAAGTAGTAAAGGTAGGAGAAAGTAAACCCAGAGCTAATGAAAATGGTGATGGCTTTTCTAATCTTATAGAAATTGTTCTTCAAGATTCCATTGGTACAGTAACAGTATATTTACCTTCGGATGGGAATGAGGGTATTTATAACAATGTGTACTACACTCTAAGTGGAAGTAATATTGTAAACGAAGTATCATTGCAAAGGTCACAGGCTCTTGGTATTATTAATAATGTAGGTAAATACGAGAACATAATAAAGGAATGCGATAATATCCTTGCTATGTTTGAAAACAAGGAGCCCACTAATGGTAGTCAATTCAATGAAGAATTCGCTTCATTCAGGAAAGATGTAGTATCAGTATTACAATCACAACAGCAAGCCATAAACCTTATGATGGATTCACTTGGCTTGAATAAACCGAAGGAAAATCCAGATGGCAAGTAAGTCAGTAAACATAACTATAAGTACTCCCTTGGGAGACTTACAGATATATACTGACCCAAAAGAACAGGCTAGAGCTGAGAAGTTGATTGCCGAAACTCCATCTATCATGAGAAATGCCTATGATAGAGCTACTGAGAAATTCGGCAATCAACTTCTCAGACTTGTGAAAAAATGCCTAAGAACGGGTACTCCTCCAAGAGGAACTCATTGGGATCCTCACTCGGCTAATACCATTAAACGATACGGAGAGCATACCCTTTTGAATTATACGGGTCAGTATTTGAGATCAGTACAAATAGTAAAACAGAAGAATCGAACTTACGTAGGTATACCTACTAACCTTAAGAAAACCAGAAAGGGTGATAGGACTAGTAAAAGAACATTGAACCAAGTAGCTATCATGTTAGAGTATGGTTTTAGAGGTGGTAATTTACCTCCAAGACCTCTATGGGCACCAGCTTTCGAACAAGTTGGTGGTAAGAAGGTTCTGAAGGAAACTATAGTAAGAGAACTTCGTAAAGAAATAAGGAAATATAGAAGATAATGGGATTTACAATAAGTAAAAATCAAGGTTCAGGTAGGACTGTTATAACGGTAACACCAGAAGAAAAGAATGCTACGGACAAAGATATAGTTCAGATCTTAACAGTAGAAGCTGTAGATGGGTCAACTAAAGAAGTAAAGCTTATCCACAAGAAAGGGGAAGACAATTATGAATACACTTTCAGGGTTTCACCTACTGAATTATATTTTAAGCCTACGGGAGAAAGCAAAGAGGTTACTATTATATCTACCAAACAAAGGATAATCAATGGAAAGAAAGTTGGTGATCCAGTTAATGTAAACTATACCCGGGAAAACTCTGGAGATGTATCTGGCTCTGGTACTACTCTTATCATGAGCTTAAATGATAATATGTATAATGAACGAGTAGGCCAAGTAATTTTCACACAGGATGAATCTGGTAAAACCATAAGTGTAACTTGTAAACAGGGTAAAAAGGAAACTTCGGGAGATATAGGTATAATCAAACTATGGTCAGGTCCCGGAGTTCCAGAGAACTATGTACTCTGTAATGGAGGTCAGGTAAGTATAGCTGAATATCCAGAATTATATGAAGCTATTGGAGATAAGTATAATACTTCTTCTACTAGGGCAGGCTATATAAGTGTTCCAGATTTAAGGGGTAGGTTCGTAGTTGGAGTAGATTATAATGATTCAGATTACAGTAGTATTGGTAATACTGGAGGAGAAAAGAGACATCAATTAACTGTAAATGAGATGCCAAGCCATACTCATTCATATGATAAGATTCGTATAGAAACTCACAAATGGGGAGACAATGCTAATAGTAGACCACACCCATTCTACGATTCAGGAGCTCAAACTGGTTCAACTGGTGGTAATCAACCTCATGAGAATAGGCCACCATATTATGTATTGGCTTATGTTATGAAAGTAAGATAGGAGGTAATTATGGTAAATTCACAAGAGATAGTAGAGAGAACCTTCTATATATGCCTATTGAAGGTTCTCTTAGAAAAGAAGATGGGACTTAATCCTGAGGATTATTTACCTTTATCACAAGAGAATGAAAAGAGATTCCAAGAAGATAAGGAAGCAATAGATAAGTTCATTTACTTATTTGGTATAGGTAATAACCAGGTAAGAGGTCCTAAAACATGTCCCAGGATAACTATAGAAAGCACTGCTTATTATCCTGGAGATATTGGAGTAGAGAAATATATCATTGGAGATAAATTAGATGCAGGCAATTATCAGATGTCAGAGTTCCCTTACGAAACCAAAGATATCACTATTGATATTCATCTGGTAGCAACTACTCAGAATGATATGAGATTATTACACTCCATTCTTCATGAAGCCTTACCTACTCGAGGATATATAAGACCTTACTTCAATGATTTAGAAGAATGGGATAAAGGTAGGATAGCTCCTACTGGGAACTTATTTATAGAGATTGGTAATTTCTATGATCACCCAGATGAATCCCATGGATTATTGGAAAAGGTATACCAATATATATGTAAGGATGGTATTATACCAGAAAAACTGGTAGAAATGGGGGATCTAATACCTATAAAAGATATAAGTCTTTTACTAGGACCAGAATACCAAAAGGACGAGGAGATGCTCAATCTCAATATACATGTTTAACTCAAAAATTTACTAAAATGAAAAAGTTAGTGTTTATGCTGATGGCACTCATGGCTTTTATTTTGCCAGTGTCATTGTTTGCTGCAGAAGTTGAACCTTCAGCTGGTTCAGAGTTCGTAATTGATTTGGGTACCTTTACGGGTATAGTAACTTTGGTATCATCTTTGGTTACTCAGATACTAAAGGTAATCCCAGCTATCAAAGACAACAAACTTGCTAAGATTGGTATATCTGCCTTAGTAGGTATTCTTGTATGTCTTATAGCTTGGGGATTACAACTTACACCATTATTGGAAAACTATCCTTTCTACCAGGTATTAATTTATGGATTAGCTGCTGGTTTATCAGGATGTGGTTTCTATGATGTGATTAAGGCTATCGGAGGTTTATTTAAGAATAAAGAAGATTAATTTTCTAATAATACCAGTAAGGTAACGATACTTACTGGTATTAATTAAATTAATGTATAACCTATAAAACACAAGGATATGTCAAAATCACCAAGCGTTGTTTTTAAATTCGAGAACAACAATGTTCAACAGACTACTCCTCTTTTAGGAGTATCATGTTTCTTGGCTAGAACTGAAAAAGGTCCCTATGATGATCCTTCAGAATTAATCACTTCTTTCTCTCAATTCCAAAGAATATTTGGTAAAGAGATTGTACCTGATGGTTCTGTATCTAACATAGAGAAAGCTTTAGTAGGAGGTTCTAAGCTAAGAATTATTCGTGTATTGGGAGCAGGTGCTAAAAAGGGTACCATTACTAAAGCAGAAGACTCTAGAGTATTAGAAGAAGATGAGATTGAATTAGCTTCTGCTATACCTGGAGAAGTTCAAGCTTCTGAAGTAATGAAATTTACTTCTGGAGGTACTAATGTAAGCTTTGGTTTGGTAACTAAAGGGTATGGTGATCCTATTGGTTCTGGAGAAACCTTTAAAGTAGGTTTTTCTAAATCAGTGAATACCATCTTTTATAACATATATGATGCCAATGGTTCTATCCTGGAATCAGGTCCGGTAATTACTTATAAAACTAAGGATGCTCAGAATAAAACTTCTGTAGATTACCTGGCTTTAAGCAACTTTGCTAGTAATTCTGCATACCTGGAACCTAAGATGGTAACCACTACCGATAAGATTAAGTCTTTCGAAAACCTGGTAGCTTGGCTTCAGACTTCAATTGATCAAACCGAAAATCCCCTAACTATCCAAGTTGGAGGTAAAGAAGCAACCACTACTGAGACTATGTTCAATGGTACACTGGGTACTGCTGGTGCTGACCCAACTGCAGATGAATGGATTGCTTCTTTGGATTTGGTAAAGGATTATACAGATGTTTATCAGTTAGCTTGTTCTCATATTCATCAACATCTGAAAACAGATCAAGATGTTTTAAAAGTACATAAGGCTGCTAAAGATATGTGTGCTGAATTGCAAGAATATACCTATTACATCGAAGTACCTAAATATACTACCCATTATTCTGAGGGAACTCAGCCTAGAAATAAGCATAGCATTATTACTTGGATTAATAATTGTTTGGGTAGTATCGGTAATTCTAAGTATGCGGCCTATTTTGCAGGTGGTATCAAGTACTACAATGAATTCGGGTTACTTACTAATTCAGATGTATTGGGTACTATCTTCGGTTTGGGTGATACTTCTGCTTCTAACTATGGACCTTGGAAGTCATTTGCCGGTATGAACCGTGGAGTAATCTATGATGGTCAGGGCCCCGTAAGTCCTAACTATGGTAGTGATTCTCGTTATAATGAACTAAACGAATTGGCTCAGATGTATGCCAACATGATTGTAATCAAAGATACTCCGTCTTCTGGTAAACAAACCATGTTATGGCATTGCTTCTCTTCTCAAGTAAAACAGGATTCAGAAAGATTCCTTTCAATTGTAAGATTGAATTTGTACTTGAAGAAGACTCTTCGTCCTATATTGAATAAGTATTTGGAAGAGCCCAATATCTGGGGTACTTGGAAGAATATCTATCTTGAGGTAAAACCAATCCTAGATAATCTGGTAGATGAAAATGCTATGTCAGAGTATATATGGATGGGTGACCAAGATGCTGGCTCTTATTCAGAACTCTCCGTAAATAATGAAGCTGATGTCCGTCAGGGTAAATATAAAGTAATCCTGAAGTATAAGGATATTGTTCCTATGCAAGAAATTATAATTAACATTGTAATCGATGCAGCTTCTAATTCAGTTAACATTTCAGAAAACGAATAACATTAAAATCATAAAACATGGGAGCAAAAGTAAAGAATCCTAGAAAGAAATTCCTATGGAGCATCGCTTTCCCAAAACACCCTATCAATACATATCTATTCCAGACTTGCCAACTTCCGGATATAGAGATTGACCAGGTTGCTCATGGGGATGTAAACAGGGATGTAAAAACTGCCGGTAGAGTTACCGTAGGTAATCTGGTAGTAGAGAAACTTTTAACTACTGCTGGTTCAGATACCTGGCTTCAAGATTGGTTATATTCTTGCCAAGATATGATAGCTGGAGGTGGGTTAGTTCCTAGTGAATATTGGGAAACTGCCCTTGTAAATGAACTTGCAGAAGATGGAGTATCTGTCCTAAATACTTGGCTGCTTGAAGAAGTTTGGCCTTGTAAAGTAACTGGCCTTGACTTAGATCGTATGGCTTCAGAAAACACAATAGAAAATATAGAATTTTCTGTCGGTACTTGCGATAAGTATTAACTCTCTTAGTCATTTTCTTACTAGAGTTTTAGGTGGAGGGGTGGGATTCCTAGATAAGGAGTTTCACCCCTTTCTTGTTGATACTTACCGTTACTATGAAATTATGAACTTTTAAAAATTAGATAAAATGGATATGACACTAAGAACCTTAGTATTCACTGCTCCTTCTGGTAGACTTTTTGAAATCAGAGAGCAGAATGGTGAAGATGAAGAAATTATCACCAACCCGGTAGATTCAAAAAATCTTATGAATCTTACCAAGTATATTTCAGCAATAGTAGTTAAAACGAATGCTACTAAGTCAGGTAGATTAACCATAGAGGATGCTCTTAAGTTACCTTTGCTGGATAGATACTGTATCCTATTTAATTCTCGAATCTTCTCTTTGGGAGAGGAAGTAGAATTTACTTATAAATGGGATAACAAGGATTCTGTAACTTACTCTCAGGACTTGAACGAATTTCTTTTCGATTATGCAGTACTTCCTACAGAACAAGAAATGGAAGAAAAACCCAATGCCATTCCTTACTACCCGGGAAGAAAAGGAGAAGATGGATTTACTCTTATGCAATATACAGAGGAATTGAACTCAGATAAGGTAATCCAATTCGAATTGATGGATGGAGAAAAAGAGTCTCAGATGGTTCAGCTTTCACCAAGTAAACTTACTCGACACTCTACTCTTCTTCTTCGTAATCTTAAGTTAAAGGTAGATGATAAATTTGAGAAAGTAGAAAACTTCTCTCTATTCTCATCAAGGGATATGGCAGAAATTCATCGTTTGGTAAATATAGTAGACCCAATCTTCCATGGGTATACTCAAATTGAGAATCCGGAAACTGGGCAAACTATTGATTACCCAATCATGGCTGCTCCTGATTTTTTCTACTTGACGGGAGATATAATTTAGAGGAAGATTACATATACATTACTCGGGCTGAGATAGTCTTAGACTATCTCACCTTTTTGTGTCTACCCGTTCGTAAAAGAAAGAAATTCCTACTCATAGCTGAGAATTATTATAAACAAATGAAGAAGAAAATGTCAACATGATAGGAGATACAAAAAGTTTAGTAGAAGTCGGGGTATCAATGGTACTCCGAGATAAGTTTAGCTCTGAAACCGGTAAAATTTCACAATCATTCAACAATATGATGAATGATATGAATGACTGGAACAGGGCTATTCAGATGAGTGCAGGTAATGCTGTACAAAACAGTATGAAATTCCTTGGAGGCATGGCAGAAGCTTATCAGTATTCGGCCAAGGTACAAGATACTATATTCATGGCCTCAAAGATTGCAGGAGCTACAGCTGAGCAACAAACCGAAATGATGCAACTAGCTCAAGCAGTCAATGCCGTTACTCCCTTGACTGCTGCCGATATTGCTTCTGGCCAAAGGTACTTAGCAATGGCAGGTAATACAGTAGAACAGATAAAGGATATGACTGGGCCTGCTGCTAAGTTAGCATCTATCCTTGGTCAACCATTTGGAGGTAAAGGAGGTGTAGCTGACTTGATGACTAATATCATGTCAATGTATGTTATACCTTCTCAACAAGCTACTAAGGTTACAGATGATTTATATACGGCTGTAACTAACGCTAATATGTCTCTTATCGATTTGGCTCAAGCCATTACCTATGCTGGAGCTGACATGGCTAATGCAGGATACGATTTAAGACAGACTGCTGCAGCTATTGGTGTATTGGGAGATATGGGTATTCAGGGTTCATCAGCTGGTACTGCATTAGCAAATATGATTCGTTATTTGCAACTTTCTTTAGCCAACCAGAAAAAGAGAGGGTTTAGTGCATTAACTAGCTTAGGTTTAAGTCCACAAGATTTCTTTGATGCCGAGGGTAATCTTATTCGATTAGATAAGGTATATCGTAAGTTTGGAGAAGCTCTTATGAATAAACCCCTTCTGGAAAGAACTAAAACTTTCTATAATATCTTCGGAGTTCGAGGTACTCGTGATATCTCTAATCAGATTCGAAATATGATGTCGGGTTCTGATAAGATGACTAAGATCTTAGAACAATATGATAAGAACTCCGGCATAGTAGAACAGGTTACTGAGGAAAGATTGAAGACTCCACAGGGTATCATTGAAGCTTTCAAATCTAACTTTGAAAACTTAGTAGTAAATATAGGGTCAACTTTAGCCGACGTCTTTAATCCTATATTAACTGTATTCACTAAGATATCTCAATGGGTACAAGGAATAGCTGGTACTATAGGAGGTCAGATAGTAGTTAAAGCATTAGCTTGGGGTTCAATTACGGCTTTAGTAGTAAATGGCTATAGGTACCTAGCTGCTACTGGTAGAATGCTTTCTACTTACATGCAACAAACCAATACCCAATCTCAGGCTACAGCAAGTGGAGTTAGTAAGTCTGCTTCTGCTGCAGCTGTATTAGAAGCTAGATTAATACATATCACTCAGATTATGAGAGAACAGTATTACCTTCAAAAAGCAATGGCATTTGGTTGGACTGCTGGACCTAGAGGAGGTTGGTATGGACCTAACGGTAAACCCATTAGGAAGTTTGGAATACCTGGCCCAGTATTAGGAGGTCTTGGAGGAGGTACTACTAAACCACCTACACCTCCTGCGGGTCCGGCAGTAGCTAGGTTAGGTATGAAAGGGTTACTTGGTAGGGTAGCTGGATTCTTGGGAGGTCCTTGGGGGATGGCTATTGGTATAGCATTACCTCTTGTAGCAGATTACTTACCCAGGTTAATAGATTCCTTAAATAAGAACACCGATTCTAATCTATCAAAGGAAACTCTAACTAGCGATGAATATTTGACCGAGAAAATGGCAAGAGCTATCAGAGCAGCTTTATTGAATGATAAACCTAATGGTACTGTTAACATTACTATTGATGGAGCTCCTGTTGGTTCTGTAGCTCCAGGTGAAACTTTAGGAGTTAATTATGCTACTCAAATTGGATTAATACCTTAAATTATGGCAAGAATATTAGGAAAACTAGCGGGTAAGGTTGTTAAGAAATATAATAATCTTACCCAAGATACTGCTGGAGTACTTACTGGTCCCCTAAATAAATTATGGAGAGCTAAGATACACCTTAACCGATTAACTTCAGGTTTACCTAAGGATACTGCTCCCCGAGGTAAACTGTTTAATCCTAATGGGGCTTTGGGAGAAAGGGAAAGATCTTCCAAGAATCCATTACTCAACAGTTCTCTTCAAAGTATTAGGAGATTACAACTTCAGCATGGAAATCTTAAGATTGACCGAGATGATCCTGCTCAAGGTAGGACTGTAGTAGAAAACAATAAACTTTATGGAGTAAGCCAAGATATAAGAAAACTGAACCAGGTAATCATATATAATACTAATGTTAGCCCATACCAATATATTGTTTTACAGAATAGACCTCTGAGCTTTGATTTTAGAGGAGAAACAACTTGGGCTACCATTAAGTCTATGGGTAGAAATACTCCTATGTATCATTATACTGGTTCAGAAGATATTGTACAATTCAATGTATCTTGGTACTGTGATGATCCGGATAATCCTGCTGAAGTATTAACTAAATGTAGGTTATTAGAATCCTGGAGTAAATCTAATGCTTATCAAGCAGCTCCCCCAATCTTACAGATTCAGTGGGGAAATTCTGATACTTTTGAAGGTCATTATTATATACTTACTTCTGCTACATATTCTCTTTCTAATTTTAGAAATGCTTCTAGACAACGTATGAAAGGTTCAGTAGATATAAGAGAAGACCTAAATCTGTATCCTGCTACTGCTACTCAAGAATTAATATTCAAACGAGTAAGCTCATATAGTTTATCTTATGAGGATATTGTTAAAAGTAAAGCTGCAGAAAAGACTGTGGGTATTTTTACAACCGATAAAATCAAGTAACCATGGATATAACTTCTTATTTAGTTGGAGCAAGTCCATACGATAATGGATTTACTCTGAATTATGGAGATGGAGATTATTCTTTAGAATCCTACCCATTACTTATACCCTCTTCTCCCAATGACTTTCAGCATACCCTGAAAGAGGGTGAAACTCTACAGAATATCGCTTATAGGTATTATGGAGATTCTGGTAAATGGTATATTATTGCTGAGTATAATAACATAATAAATCCGTTCACTGAATTAAAAGGTGGAATGGTATTAATGATACCGGCTTATGGAAGTTAAAGCAAATAATCCCATATTATATAAAGGCACAGGTACTCCTTACCTAGCCATTTTTGATAATCAAGGTATACCAGTTATGAACCCTCTTACTGGTATACCTTTAGGAGCGTATATAAGTAGCTGGTCATATGTATATGATGAAGAAAAAGAAAACTTAGCTACAATAACTATTGATACTGGTAATCCAGATACTGTAGATGTAGAAGCTTTACAGGAAAATAGAGATATCTTTTTACAGTGGGGATATATTTTTAGTGATGGTACATTTGTATCAAGCCCAGCTATAAATATTAAAGTAAGAGATTTCGATTGTATCTTTGATTCTACAGGTACCCATATAACTATCAAATGTATTGATGGCACGAATCATCTTAGGTTTATGCCCCCTCATAAACCTACTGAGGATACTGATGATAGTATGGTTAAATTCTTGGATTCAGGATGCGGATTAAATGTTGGAGTAATAATAGAAAGGTTTGAGTAATGGCAAATATAATAAGTAATCAAGCTTATCAAGCTATACAGGTACCCACAGAAGTTACTCCTGAAGTACAGGGTACCATTCTATATGCCAATCAGTTTAGTGGCATAGGTCAAGTTAGTATGCCAGACGATTTAGCTGAAGTACTTAATTCTAACTTAGGTACAATAGGTAATAATGTTCTAGTTCAATTAGAGGCTAAGATGGCTGCCTATGGTAATGGCCCTTGGTATGTAGATAGTAGAGATGGAGTAATTTACATACATAATCGTAAGTTTCAACAACCTCCTCATCATACCTATATATTCCAAGCTGAAAACGGAGAGGTATTAAGAGTATCTTTTACTACTCAAAGATCTACTAAGCAGAAGATGATGCAGGTGGGTAATACTATAAAACCTGAGGATAAGCAAATGCAAATCCAGGTAAGTTACATTGATGATCAACAAAATGAGATCCTACATGACCCACTACAGTTGGATGCTCTATCTACAGTAGATGTACAAAGTCCAGGATTATTTCATAGATCCCCAGAAGTTTTAAAACCCAATGTTGATAGTAAAGTAGAGAAATGGAAAGAAGATAGATTGAAATCCTTAGATGAAGAATTGGCTTCTAAAAAACAAGCTCAAAGACTAAAGACTGAATCTGCTAAGAAAGAATATGATGCTAAGGGTACTGGTTATTTAGATGCAGGTGGTGGATTAGAGTCTATGTCCGATACAGAATTAAGGGATGCTACTTCTCAAATGCTAGAGGAAGCTTATACTAAAGGAGAACTAACTAATATAAAATCTTCTATTGATGCACTAGTAGCGGGAGGAATGGACCTTACTTCTGCAATGAAACAAGTATACCAGGGTTTAAATTTCGTATTCAAAAATAAATACACTGAGGTATGGACTGAAGTTTGGGAAGATCCTCGTTCATATTCTTCTGGGGAATTAAAGTCTTCTAGTCGTGTGAATAGTATGACTGAACTGAATGCAGAGAAAAGGAAAACTCAGGAGGGGCTAGCTAAAATGCAAGAAGACCCTAATATCATTGTCTATCCTTTAACTCTTCATGAAGAATCCTATTATCCTCAAACTTATAATCCAGTCCAAGCTGGTAGAGGCCCTGGAGATAATCACGGGTATTATAGAAGCAGAGTAAAGGTATTCAAAAAAGTAAAACAGCTTTTGAAAGTACCCGCTTGGAAAACCCTTACTAACTTATATGATAGAACTGGAGGAGTAGGTAATAGAGAAAGAGCAATGAGAATAAATGCTAATGGAGGTTTAAAGATAACCGAGAAAAAACTAATCTGTCAAATGCAAGTAGTAGGAAGACCTTCATTAAAAACCTCAATGGTACTTCAGCTTTTGAACGTTGGTAAAAGGTGGTCAGGATATTGGTATATAAAGAAATGTACTCATAGAATGGATGCTGGTACAGGATATATTACTGACTTAGAATTAGTTAGGAATAATGGAACAGCTGGCTTTCAAGTTGCTGCTGGTAATATTAATACCCAAGATGTGGTATCTAATAATGCCAGAAGTCAAGGAACTACTGATGTAGGTAAAAATAAAGCTGGAGATGCTCATTCTTCTGATTTTACCATAAATGCTACTAAGGCAGAATATGAAGCCTTCAAAGCCTTGGATGGTAATACCGAAGAACAAAGAAAGTTTGTTCAAGATATGGTTATCTATAGGGAACAGAATGCTAATACTCCTACCAAAGGTAATGATGGCATTATAGAAGTAGAAAGAACTGTATACCAATCTACAGGTAAAAAAGATGGAGAAGACGTAGTTACCATTACTAATGTTAAACGTAAAAAGGTAGAAGCTACCAAAGATGTATATCGAAAGTATAATTTCAATATAGATTACATTATTAAACAGATGAACCAAGACTTTTCTAAAACCGAATGATATGGCTTATGAATCAGCAAAAACAATAACTGAACAAGGATTAGAATCCTTGGGAAGATACTATTCAGTGTACAGGGCCATGGTAGTTAATAACACAGACCCCGATCATATGAATCGTATAAAAGTGGCTATACCTGAAGTAATGGGAGGAATAGTACTCTGGGCTTATTCAAAGGGTCAACATGGATCTACGGGGTCTGGTTTTAAAATGATGGCTCCTAAGAATGGTGATATAGTATATATTACCTTTGAATATGGAGATCCCAGTAAACCTCTATGGGAATATCATGGTTGGGCTCAAAACCAAATACCTGATATCCTGGATGATCCCGATACTATGGGTATAGTTACACCTAATGGGAATAGAATCTGGTTAAATGATAAAGATGGGTCACTTAAGATGTACCTATATGGGTCTGCTACTATTTACGCCGAAGGCCCAGTAAGTATAAATTCTAAAGCTCAAGCCTATGTGAATGCCTCAAAGGTTATAGTGAACCAAGGTAATAATGATGGTATAATCAATATCAATGAATTAACCCAGAAACTAAACCAATTAGTTTCAGAGATAGAATCATTAAAAGCTCAATATAATTCTCATACCCACTCTGGTATTCAATCGGGACCTGCAGTTAGTGGACCTGTTATTACTCCAGTCACGAAACCATTTTCTACTTTTAATAAAACAGATTATGAGGATTCTAAATTTGTACACTAATGGCAAATAACTTATACACTAATATTATCGGTATTGGTCCTTTGTTTCCAATACGGATTACTGAGAATGAAAGGGGAGAGAAAGGTTGGTATCCAGTAAATGGAGATATTGAACTTGTTCATAATAACCTATCTGCTCTCCTTTGGTATGATATAGGTCAAAGATTCAGGCAAGAAGATTTTGGTACTAGGCTATGGGAATGTATAGAAGAACCCAATACCCAGGCTTTAGCTTTCTTGGTAAAAGACTTCTTAAAGAAAGCTATCTCTACCTATGAAACTAGGATTACTTTTAAAAGCCTGAATATGAGGTTAGAGGGTACCAAGCTTTTCATCGAAATGAATTATGTAATTAATCAAACTGGTAGCCAACAGGTATTGGGTATTAGTTATGATAGGTCTGAAAATATTTTAAAACCTTACTAATATGATAACGAATAAATGGCTAAACCCTTATCAGAGATCCTTTCAACAGATTAAAGCTAAGCTGATCGAATCTCTTACTACTATCAAGGATAAGAATGGTCAGACTCTTATCACGGATTATTCCGAGGGTAATATTCTGATAATTATCCTGTCTTTGTTTGCAGCTATTGCTGAAGTACTTCATTATTACATTGATAACGTGGGTAGGGAATCTTTCTTATCTACGGCTCGGCGTTATGATAGTGTAGTAAAGCATGGCTTATTGGTGGACTATCACCCAAGAGGAGCAGTAGCTGCTTCAGTAGATGTAATCCTAACTCGTGATCTTACAGGTAGTAATATTGCTTCTAGGTTGACTATCCCAAAAGAAACTCTCTTTACAGATGTTAATGGTAACTCCTGGCTTTCTGCTAGAGACGTAACTTGGTATGCTAATGTTACTACTTGTAAAATACCTCTGATTCAACATGAGAAATATAATCAGTCTGGATTGTCGGGATTAGTAATACCTTCCGAAGGTAGACCCGAAATCACAATAGGTAAATTACCCGATGGTAAATACTATGAGCATGGTACAATGCAATTATCTATTGATGGAACTACTTGGACTTTAGTAGATACCTTTGCTTATTCTAAACCTTCAGATAAACATTTTATGGTAACTGTCAATGCTAGCCAAGTTGCCGTAATAGTATTTGGAGATGGTACCTTTGGTTCTATACCTTCTGCAGGTCAAAAGGTAACATCAGCAAGCTTCTATATCACCACGGGTATTCAAGGTAATGTACCAGCTGGTTCTATTGTACAAACTCCAGCCATAGTAAAAGCTTCTATATCTGAGGCTACCACTAGTAATCAATATGCTGCAGGAGGAGGTTCTAGTTATGAGAACTTTGGTATGTTAAAAGAACATATACCCTTGAGTGTTAAAACTCTTGGAGTAGCTGTAAGCAAACAGGACTTCGTAGATTTAGCTATGCTAATAGATGGAGTAAATAAAGCTGCCGTAGATTATGAATGTGGAAGAAAGCTTACAGTATATATCAGTGCTGATAATGGTGGAGTAGCTGATTCTGCTATGATAAACAAGGTTTATACCCAACTATCACAGAGAGCCCCATTAACTACTTGGCTTCAAGTTAAATCTGCAGGATTAGTAGATATAACCCTAGAGATAGAAGTAACCGGTAAGAAATCTTATAAGACCAACGAAATCCAAGCTCAAGTTCTGAATGCCTTATACAATGCTTATTCTATTGAGAACTCCGAGATTGGGGGCAAAGTAAGAATCTCAGATATTTATGCTTTGATTGATAACCTATCTACGGTAGATTACTTACATATCAAGAAGTTCTATATTAAACCTTGGCCTGTTACCATATATGGTAACAAGGAATTACTTCTTGGTCAGTTTAAATTAGAGAAAGCTAATGGGTCCATGACCTATTTTATAAACTTTACTGGAAGCAATTCATACACTGTAAAAGCTTCAAGTGGAGGATTCCAAACTACTGGCTCTGTAGGTAGTACTATAAACATCACTGATAAAAATAATGGTATCACTTTCTCTTTGGACATACAAGCAAATGGCTATCAACAGGGATATCGTTATTCTATTACTATCTCAGAACCTAATATGGATTATGAAGATCCTGGATATAACTTACCTGTATTCCAGAAATCTTCTCAATTAACTTTAACTGTTCACGAAACTGTTTAATATGATAGACCTTAAGAAACTTATAGATTTCCTACCTTTTGAATATAAAGACCAAGACACTTATAAGGTAGATGGAAAGGGTATCTTAGAAAGGTTCCTAGAAATTTGTGGAAGTTATTTTCAAGATAATATATCCGCAGATATTGAGAATTTACTAGGAATAACTGACTTTGATACCTGCCCAGAGATTTATTTGAATTACCTTTGGGAAAGCTTTGGGCAATTACCTTTTGCAAGGTGGAATAATATTGATGAAGGGGCTTTTAAAACTTATTATAATGGTCTGTTAAGTGAAGCTGAATTAAATAGCCTTAAGTCTAAATGGATTTTACCTAAGAAAGGGGCTTTAGCTTTAACTACTAAACAGATAAGAGATTTACTCAAGTATTCTATATCTCTGATAAAGATACGAGGTACTTCTCAGTTCTTTGAAATATTATTTCGAATGTATGGGTTAAACTGTACCATTGATGACCCCGCTAAATCAGGTTATGATGGTTGGTTAAAAACACATCCTTACTTTGACCAAGATCAGTATTATGATAAATCTAACTTTGATAACATTTACGGTTGTAGTCAATGTATCAATGTAACCTTCCATATAACTGGACATGGCTATTCAAATAACTCGGGAGAATTTATAGAGTTCAGAAAAGCTATAGAAAATATAATCGATAGATTTAAGCCTTATCATGTAGGAGCTACTATTGATTATGGTTTTAATATAAATGATAATTATCTGATAACAGCCGATTTTGTAGACCCAAATATAAACACTATTCAGCCTGGGTATATAACCTCTGTACCTATTAAGGTTACAGTCTCTAGTAATTATCAAAATGCCGACTTAAGGTATCAGGTATCTGGAGATGGTAATACTTGGGGTTACAAGAAATATGAAAATGGCACTATTTTTAATGCCACTATAGGTAATCAGACTTATTATTTTAGAAGTGTGGGAGACCCGACTAAAGTTACCCAAGTTCATGTAAAATTAAAGGAAGTAGTCAAATCCTATAATATATCGGTTAATCCAACTACACTGCATATTACACCAACTAATAAGGAGGTATCGGCTACAGTTACAGCTACTCTTTATCAAGAAGGTAAACAGACTCCAGTTAATATACAATTGGTTGGGGAAACTGAAGTTAAGCCTTCTGGTTCAACTTATAAATTTAAAGAGCCAGGTACTTATGAATTCCAGATTGTAGAATACCCAGTAAAAAGAGTTTCATTGGTTGTTACTAGAGAACCTAATAAATACAAGGTTAAATGTACTCCAGAAGAATTCAAGCTATTAAGTAATGTAACTAGTTTAGCTAAAACCATACTAACTATAGAAGATGATTATGATGAGGAAGGTTTGGAATGTTACTTGATTGGTAAAGATGATACTAGGTATAAATCTGGGGATACTTTCCAAACATTTGGTACTGGAGTTTATAAGTTTGCTTGTACTAAGGATAATTTAGAGAACTTTGATGGTATAGGAATATTTACCGTATATACCAGTATCTCTAAATTCACTTATCAGTTATCTAAAGAATATCAAACTTTATCTTTAGAGATGGGAAGTGGATCTGTAAATCAAGAACTTTACTTATCAGTAACTCCCTCTGATGATCCCGATAATCTTATAGATTATGGAGTTAGTATTTATTGTGATAATACTAAGTTAACCGATATTACCTTGAATAAATCTGGTAATGGTAAAGCTAGTGCTACTTATTCATGCAATAAACCGGGAAGTTATAAAGCTGTATGTAAGGGAGATCCTTCAGTTTATACTACTTGGTCAGTATATAGTTATACCAAACCAGAAGATCCCTATATTTATATCGAAGCAGTAAATCCTTCAGATCCTAATTGGATATCTCCAAAGGATTGGGCTAATACTCCAAATAACCAGAAGGTAAATGTATCATATCAACTTGCTGAAGGTAAGTCGGTTACTATCCGAGTAATGCCTTTCGAAATAGAGGAATATGATTCAGTATTACTTATGGAAACCGGAGCAGAGTATAAATTCGAAGAAGTTATTACTTTAGATAAAGCGGGTACCTATACCTTTGTTGGTAAGGGTAATAAAGACAAGAAGGCTACATTAGTAATCAAAGACTATAATCTTGAAGTTAAGATAAGTTGTAGTCCTGAAAAAGCTACTCTAAGTGGGCAAGGAGAAGGAGAAGTATATACCACTGTGGTATGTTCTTCTAATCATAAGGATTTTATAACTGATGTAAGATTAGTGGGTCAAGCCGATTCACATCCAGTACCTTATGAATTTAGAACTTCTAATCCTGGTACTTATATATTTGAAGCTGTTAACAAAACCGATGTAAGGTGTACATTTGAAGTTACTCTAGCTTTTGATGTACAACCAAATGAATTGGTTTGGAACTCTGATGATATTAGCAGTAAAACTTTCGAAATAGATATACCCGAAAATACAGCATGGAGAATAACCCCGAAACCTCAGGAATAAATCAATATTACGACATGTATACTGAAACATCCACTACATCTATAGTATCTAAAGGATTTACGGTAGCTTTTGCTACAGAGTGTCTTCAATTGTTATATGACCTTCGATGGATGATCCTATTAGCATTCATATTGATAATTGCCGACTTCTGGTTTGGAATGAATGCTAGTAAGTTAAAGGGCATACCCATTAGAAAATCCAGAGCTGGAAGAAGAACTTTTAATAAGATAATAGATTATATATGTTACTTATTAATGGGAGCAGTTCTTGGTAAGGCTATTGGAGAACCCTATGGGTTAGATCCCCTAGTAGTATCTATAACCGTATTGGTAGTATGTTATGGATTCGAAGTGGATTCTATTTATGGTCATATATGTACATTACACGGAGTAGAAAAGAGATACAGTATCTGGAAGATACTTTGGTCTATAGTAACCTTGAAGTTCAATAACTTATCTGAAGCTTTCAAGGATATGTCAGAACAATCTAGGAATTATAAACAATCTAAAAACAATAGTAACAATGAAAACGTACTTTAAATATGAGGGTTTGATTAAATCTAAGGAGGCAGCAGAAGCAATTGCTGCCCCTGTTGCTCTTGGCCCATTCTGTGGATTCGGCTCAGTTAAGGTATCTGGTAATAAGCTATCAGTTCAAGCTAAAGCAGAAAATGGTAAGGTATTCAAGAATGATGTAGCAGATAGAATTACTGCTAGATATATGGTAAAGAATTCTGAAGATGGAGAATCACCTCAGATAAACTTCGGATGTATTTCTAGGGATGGTTATATATTCATCTCTGATGATGAAGAGATAGTAGTAGATAATATCCAAGGTGCTCAAGGGGCTAATTCAGATATCTTCTTATTCGCAGTTCATCAAGAAGTATCAGAACCAATTGAAAACCCTATTACTTTCGTAGCATATTGGTCTTCATCTTATGAAAGCTTATATACTCTGTATAAACAATCACAGAATCCTTACTATCCCTTAGCAGAAGACAAAATCTCTTGGGATATAGTAAAGAATAATCCTGCTTCACATGAGAAATTAAATTATACCTATCTTAATTCTCAGGTAGAGGGTGCTTGTGAACCCTACAGAAATAGTAAGAATACCATGGTACTGATTGGAGTATATGGTTCTGGTACTGATGCTAATACGAAGGAGTCAGAAAACTATGCAATCATCCCTTATGGAGGTTGTTTCCCTCAACCACTACCCTTTAACTCAGCCTACAATGGGATCATGACCCATTCTATTCGAAGAGTAGAACATGTACTGGAAGGATTCGGAGGTAAAGATGACCAGACTAGTGGTATAACTAATCTACAAGAATATCTTACTAATCTGAAGAAGGAGCTTATAGAAATGATTAAAAACTCGGCTTCTTCAGTTCCCACTGGATTAATCGCTATGTTTTCAGGTACTACTCCTCCAGATGGTTGGGCATTCTGTGATGGTATGTCTGGTAGACCTAATCTATTGGGTAGATTTGTAGTAGGGTATGATCCAAGTAATCAGGATTATAATACCATTGGTAACATGGGAGGAGAAGCCTTAGTAACTCTTACTCTAGACCAAGTACCTCCTCATAGTCATAAGATGACGTTTAAAGAAGAAAAATGGGGAGACAATGCTAATAGTAGACCATTCCCTAATCATACTAGGCCTGACTCAGGTTATACAGCAGATACTCAAGTAACCGGAGGAGGTAGTCCTCATGAGAATAGACCTCCTTATTTCGTACTAGCTTATATCATTAAACTTATATAAACTTTTAAAATTATTAGGGCTTTATTTTAAGAACAGCTAATCGCTTTCGTCCAACACACAAGTGGAATTCTTATTGGGAAATAAGTTACACTGGAAAGGGAACCTCATGCACTGGGTTCCCTTTTTTTATGTTAGTAATGTAAGTCTTCTTTAGCTTTCTCTTCCCAATATCTTATATCTTCTTTAAGTTCTGAGATATATCTTACCGAGGATTTAGTTCTAGGCATATCAAAAAACTCTACTAATAAAATGTTAGTGATACGAGAACCATCCTTGATTCTCTCTTTAATATAGGGAGGAGGACTAAGCAATATCTCGAAGATCAAATAAGCATCGGGAGATAGGTTCTTCTTCATATATTTATATAACATATCAAGCATTTCTCCTTTAGCTTTCTCTTCTTCTGTATCATCTTCTAGTTCTTTATCATTATCGAATAAATCTTCTAATTGGTAAAGATTCTGATGATATTCTGCTCCCTCTCCATAAGCAGTTCTTAATAAATGATTCTTAAAGGTACTGAGAGAAGCTAGTATCCTTGCTTTTAAATGTTCTTCTTCACAAGTACCGTAATATTTATTAAAGACATATAACATCTTATCCCAGAAATAAGAACTTATGATATCTGGTGTAACATTAAACCTCCTATTATCAATTTGCTTAGTAAGACATCTGATAACTGGTTTACAGATTTTATACATCCTATCAAAAGTTTCTTTATCATAATTTTCTTGCATAGGTTTCAACCTATGTATCTCTGATCCGTTGTTGCCATTTTCCTTTATCTTCATAAGTCTATGTTTAAAATGATATGCAAATATAAGTATAATAAATCAAATATAAAATAATATATTAATAAAGTTCACCTAGAAGCTGAGGATTAGTGAGTACTAGGATGAGAGTCTATATGTACAACTCTAACCGAGACTATAGAAATCTATATGATTATACTTAATTATATTGCAATATGAAAAAAAATAATACCAAGTTTGAATTTGACACCAGCTTTCAATTAGAAATCCTAAGGTATCTCTTAAAGGATAAAGAGGGAGGCTTAATAATCAAAAAGATTAAACCAAGTTACCTAGTTCTGATTGAGCATTCTTTAATTGCCGAGGGCATATTTAAGTTCTTCAAAAAGAAAAACAAGATGCCTTCTAAGAATATCCTTAAAGAGGTTATAAAAGAATTACTTGAATCTAAAAATTACGTTGACCTGGTTACTAAGGATGATATACCCAATATCCATAAAATAATCGATGACCTATATTCAAAGCCCTTGAATGATTCCGAATACATTCGAGAAAAGATATATCAATTCTCTACCTATGTAGAGATGAAGAACTTGAATGATTCTTTTGATTTGGATAACTTCGAACAATACGAAACCTATTCAAGGAAAATAGAAAAGATACTTCAAAACTCAAAATCTAAGAAAGATGATGAACCTATCTTTATGATAAGGGATATTACAGAAAGACAATTCAAACGTCAAGCAGAACCATCTGTAATACCTTGTCCATTTAGACAACTTAATGATATTACCAATGCTGGAGGTTACCCAGAACATTCAGTAAATGTTATTCTCGATAAACCCAAAGCTAAGAAAACTTTCTTCATGGTAAACTTGGCAAGAGGTTATTTAAGAATGAAGAAATCGGTTTTATATGTAGATACAGAAAATGGTAAAGAACAAATCATGGACCGATTTATTCAATCCTCTATCAATAAAACTAAGAAGGAATTATACTCGGGTGAATATGATAAACTCGAAGCTAAACATCTTCGTAAACTTGCAAGGTTTGGAGTTGAACTAGTAGTTGAAAGAGTTCCTGCCATGATTACGGATTGTAATTATATAAGAGAACTTATAATTAAGCTAAGAAACCAGGGCATCAATATTAAAGTACTGATGGTGGATTATGCAGGAAAGCTTGCTTCAATTGCTAGGGATAAAGAGGACTTTGACCGTATATCGAATGTATATATAGATATTCAGAATCTAGCAGAAGAAATGGATTTAGATATTGTATGGACTGCTCATCATATTACCAGAGAGGGTAAGAAACATAGAACTACTAGATATGATGAAAATGATATCTCGGGTTCTATTGCAATTGTTCGTAATGCTCATACAATAGTTGGTCTTAACTCTACTGAACAAGAAGAAAAAGATGATATACTTCGTTGTGAATTAGTAGTACAAAGAGATGGTTTACCTAGTGGTAGAGCATTATTCAAATGCGATGTTGAAAGGCAAAGATGTGTAGAGTTTACTAAAGAACAACGTAAACAGTACGATGAGATATATGGTGAGAAGCTCGAGGAATCTCTCAAGAAGAAAGGGAATCCCGATGCTAATGAAGAGAAGCGAGCTAAAACCAGTGGAGATATATAAACCTAAAATATAAGATTATGATTAAGAGATTAGAAGGAATCCAAAAAGGTCAGAAGGTTTACTTAGTACCTTCAGATTCAAGATGTACCCCACAATATGCCGAAGTATATTCAGTGGGTCCCAAGTATATAAAACTTACTGGAGTTAATATAAGTTTAAGGGAGTTCTTCTCTGAAGATGGAAGATCTGCTAAATGGGGAGGATGGGAACTTTTCCTTTCAAAGGAATCATATGAAGAACACAAAGAATTACTTTCACTTAGGTCACAGGTAGTTACTTTATTTGAGCAAATGATACTGAAATGCGAAGACCTAGATAAATTACGTAGGCTAAAGAAAAGATATGCCCAATATGATGACCCATTACCCTTTTAACCATGAGTAAAATCACTAATGAATTTAAAACCAAGCTCTACAATTATTTCATTAAGAGCTTGGGCGCTTACAAATATAAACACGGTTGGATGAAATTACCCGTATGCCCATTCTGTCATAGGGAACATAAGATGGGAATTAATCTTTCCATGTACCGTACCAATTGTTTTAGATGCAATTATCATATGAATCCTGCTCAACTAGTAATGGATGTTGAGGGATTTGATACTTATGCAGAACTTTTAAAATTTCTAGATAATGGAAACTTTACAGACAAAGCTTTCTCAGAAGAGAAGATTGAATTATCCGATGCTAAGCCCGTCTATCTTCCAGATGGGTTTAAACTCCTTAATCAAGGAACATCACAAGTTGCAAGAAGCATTAGAAGTTACATGTCGAGCCGTGGGTTCACTATCGAAGAATTATCAAAACACGGTATCGGATATGTTGCCACTGAGGGACCATTTTTTGGATACCTCATCATACCCTATTATTATAAGGGCACGCTCAGGTATTACAATGCGAGAAATGTTATTGGACAGGGCCCAAGATACAATAATCCAAATAAAGATATTACAGGACTTGGAAAGGAATTTATTATCTTCAATCAAGATGCCCTCGACATGTATAGTTCGATATTTATCTGTGAAGGAGCAATCAATGCACTTACTATGGGAGACAGGGCTATTGCCACCATGGGTAAGGCAATCAGTGCTTACCAAGTTAACCAGCTTATCAAATCTCCAGTTAATAGATTTATATTACTCCTGGACCCTGATGCCATCAAATATTCAATCAACCTGGCTTTCAAATTGGTCGCTTATAAAAAGGTCAAGGTTATACAATTGCCTGAAAATAAAGATTGTAACGATCTAGGTCGTAAAGAAGTACTTAAGTTAATATATAATACTCGGTACCAATCTTATCAAGATTTATCGAAACTCAGAAACTCCTTGGATTGAGGATTTCATATTATAATATATAAACTTAAATTAAAAGATATGAAACAATTATTAGAAGCTATAAGAGCCAAATATTTATGCCTTCATGATTGGGAAGTGGTAAGTAAACTGAATATACTGATTGTTGGAAAATCCTATTAAAATGTAAGAAGTGCGGTAAACTTAGAAAGAGAATAGTATGAGAGACCCCTCTATTCATATAACTAAGCATCAATTCGAAAAAATCCTATCTCAGTTAGAGGTATATAATTTTCCGATTGATGCTTTCTTTGTTATTGCTCGTAAGGAAGCAATAAATACTAGAGTTGTAGTTGTTACAAACAATAAGACAACTAAGAAAGTTTCTAACATTTTACTAGCATCTAAGGGAGATGCTGCTTTAGTTGCTGATATTATATATGCAACTCGTATAAAACTAAAGCATAGAGGAGTTAGAAAAATAAGAGAAACAGAACCAAGAAATTGGGCAGTATGTAAAAAGATAGCAGAGCTATGTAATCAATTCTGTGAAGATTTCCAATTAGATACCCGGGAAGGTTTTATCAAATACATCGAACTTGGTATCAAGAAAATGGATGGTAATTACAATAATCTTTTAAACAGGTTATCGGTTATGTCAGAAAAGATATCAGATTTATATTCTGCTACTTTGGAAATGGAAGAGGATTCTGGTAATGCTAAAGCTATACATGATTACTTTATAAAGAGAGTAGCTGATGTTACTGGCATATATGAATCATTCGTTAATCAGCCAGATAAATATATACACTTTGTAAGGTTAGATAAATTTCTATCAGAGAAAGGGTGGGACCCAATTCAATTCATAGATGCTCAATTTGAATCCCTTGCTTGGTGTAATGGTTTACCTGAACCAAGTCAGATGTATAATGACAAGGCTATAGAAAGGTATAATAAATACTTATTTAAACATAAAAATCAATCCTCATCGGAGGCTCCTAAAATAGAAGGAAGTCTCTGGTCAAAAATTAATCAATCATGAAAGCTTTTAAAAATCGTTTAGAAGAGATGGCAGAAGCCACAGTAAATGCTTTGGATTATTCCGATAGCAAAGTAGAATACCCAGATATTTCTATGGTTCAGAAATGGCCTAAGGAAATAATCTTGCCCTTGTATGATTTATATAAAAATACTCGGTATTCAGAATTAGCTTCAATCCTTATGTATACTCAGCATCAGGCTAGGTTTGAAGAAATAGGAGAATTGATGCTTGGTATCGGATTAGTAGAGATGGTACATTATGATAAGCTGGGAGACTTCTTATTAAAAGCTTCTGATGTAATGGACACCGATATACCAGGAAATAATCAGTTAACTGTACATCCCCTAATAGATCTTGGTACTTCAGCAGAATCTGCTTTAAGATTATCATTACAAGCAGAAAAAGAAACTCTAGAAGAATATTATAAAGTATTCGATTCTTTGAATAAAAAAGAAAAGTATATAAAGAGAAGTGATTATATTCCAGTTACCTATCTTATCCAGAAATTCATTGCTGATGAAGAATATCACATTTCTCTTTTAAAGAAAGCTCTGAAAGAATATGAAGATTCTGGTGACGAACCCAAGAAATGTAAATCAGTAACAGTAATCATATGAAAATCATAATTCGTAATTGTAACGTTGCAGAATTAGATATACCTCTAAAATATGCAACTAAGTTATATAACGAATTTGCTATCAGACACCCCAATGCCTTTTACCTCCGTACTAGGCAACGGGGTATGCAAAACTGGGATGGCAAAATAAAGTATATAACCAAGACTGGTCAATTTAAGATAGGCTTACTTCCTTCAGTATATAAAAGATGTATTGAACTTGGAATTAAGCCTATCATAGTAGATATGAGACAACCTTTACCTAAAGTCAGTAAAGTTGTAACTCAGATAGGTAAGTATAAATTAAGACCCGAACAAGAGAAAGCTGTTAAGGCAATCTTATCTAATAAACTAGGTGAAACACCTTTTCAGATTGGAGTATTAGATTATACAGTAAATGCAGGTAAAACTCTGATTATGTCTGCCTTATATTTATCATATAAGAAGCAGTTAAAGACTTTGCTTATAACTAATGACTCCGATTGGTTAAATCAAGCTAGAGATGAATTTAAGCAATATCTACCGGGAGAAGATATTACCTTTGTTCAAGGTAAAGTTTTAAACTGGAGTAATTTTACCATCGGTATGGTTCAATCTATTTCTCGGAATATGAAATATTATCAGAATGAACTTGCTAAGATTGATATGGTATTAATCGATGAAGCTGACCAAGGAGGTAGTAAGCAATATCAGAATGTGATCACTAGGTTATTTAATACCCGAGTTAGAATCGGATTATCTGGTACCATTTATATGAGTAAGCTTGCCAAGGATAAAGTTAAGAATATGAATTTACGTTGTTTCTTTGGCGATGTAATAGCAGAGTTTAAACTTAAGGACTCGATTAAGAAAGGGTATTCAACAAAGACAATTGTAAAAACAGTAGAAGGTAAACCTTGGTTTGGTAATTGGGAATCAGATTGTATGTCCTATAATGAAATATATGATGATTCCATTACCCATAATAAGATTGCCTGGACCATGGCATTAGATAGGTTGAAATGGAACCTTAATCAAGGTAGATATCCTGCTCTCGTAGTATGTAAGCATATTGCACACTGTGAAAATCTATGCAAATTCTTTAAAAAGAAGCTAGATAATAAATATAATATTGCTTATGTGCATGTTAATACTCCTACTAAATTAAGACAACAGATAATGAAGGATTTTAGGGAAGGTAAAATAGATATCCTGGTATCAACTACAATTATTGCTCGAGGTAAAAACTTTCCTAAGCTCAGATATCTGTTGAATACTGCCAGTATGGATTCTCAAGAAAAATCAATTCAGTTCTTAGGACGATTGGTAAGAAAGGATGAATCCAAATCCAAAGTTTACCTAGATGATTTACATTATCCCGGGAATTATTTAAGTAGGCATGGGAATCATAGAAGAAAGTATTATCAAGATCAAGGACTTAAAGTTATCCGGTTAAGTAAGCTCTGGGATAAGTACCCTAGACATAAGCCTTTTCAAGGATAATAATTTCTGACTATGAGTATATACTTTTTCTCCGTAGGAGGAAAGGTATATTACATATTACGTTAAGAGGCATTAACCATTAATAATCATAAACAATGAAGATTCTACAAAAAATCAAATCATTATTCAATTGTTCTGTAATACCTCCAGAACATATATTCAATGGCATAGGAATAGAATATATAACTCCTATCAAAAAATCCAGGGATAAGCCTGATGAAGTTCAATATTATTTTATGATTCATTTTCAATCTGGGTTAGTAATCAAAGTTCAGATATATACTTCTGAAATAGAAGTACCACCCATTCTTCTGTCTATCAGGGAACTATTTATAAATGGTATAGGACATTCATATATTACTCTGTATCAAGATGAGATGATGGATGTTCAAATCATAAGATATTATCATAAAGAATTTTAAATTGGGAATTATGGCAAAGAAGAAACAAACTTTACCTGATATCAAGAATCAGGATCCTTTAGAACCTATTAATATTGCAGAACTGGGTTCTAATTCAGACCCATGTTTTGGTATTGGTTATGACTTATCAACTAAAGAATGTAAACTATGCGGAGACTCAGAATTATGTGCATTCAAGATGTCACAGAATATGAATATCACAAGGAAAGAGCTAGAACAGAAGAATCAATACAAGGATTTGGATGTATTAGAAGACACGGTTGGAATCAAGAAATACATCCGAGGCTTGATTCGGAAAGGGAAAGAAAGAAAAGAAGTTATTACCAAAACCGTTGAGAAATTCGAAGTACCAAGAAAACGTATTAGAGAACTTTATAAAGAATGCAAAAAATAGAAATGATATGGGCTATGTTCAAGGTATACCTTAACAACCCAAATTACTATGTGAAAACAGAGGATATACTTGCTAATGTATGCGGCAATGGAAGCAGGGATGTAAGAAAGATAATGAACTCTCTTGGTATTCACAAGGGAGATCCCTCAAAATTAACTTATGGCCAACTTTTAAAACAATGCAATATAATATGAACAGATTAAGATTTATCAAAGTAAGAGACGTAAAATCTCCATCAAGAGGAAACGAAGGAGATGCAGGTTTAGATTTCTATATTCCTGAAGACTTAACTCTACAGGATTTAGTAAAAGCTAATCCACAGTTAATATTCCATTGTGAAATACCTGAACCTGGTAAAGTAACACTTGAATATAATTCAAATAACCAGGTACAAGTAATTTACATTTCCCCATTTACCAGAATACTTATCCCATCGGGTATCAAAGGTTTATTAGAACCAAGGTCTTCTATGCTGATGGCAGCAAACAAATCTGGTATATCAACTAAGAAAGGGCTTATCTATACTGCCGAGATAGTAGATTCTCCCTATACTGGAGAGATTCATATCGGTATATATAATACTTCTCATGAGTTTCAAATAATAGAAGCTGGAACCAAGTTAGTACAGTTTATTCATGTACCCATTTATCTTACAGAACCCGAAGAAATAACTCATGAAAAATTCTACAATGATGCTCAGTATTGGGGAACAAGAGGTAACAATGGATTCGGATCAACCAATTAATAATCAACCAATTAATAATCATAATATATGGCAATTTTAGATGAACTAATGAATAGAATATCGGTATTAGAGAATCGATACTCAACTTTAAACAGTGTAGTGAACGGGCATACTACTGAGATACATAATCTTGATACTAGATTAGATACTGCAGAATATAAACTAAATAATCATGAGGAACGGATTAAAACTCTAGAAGTTAAAGTAGAAGATCACGAAAGGAGACTTCAACTGATAGAGAACTCTCATATAAAGTATACCGTATCAAGAAAGGTAAAATATCCCAAGAAAGCAGACCAGGGATTCTATCTGTATCTTCCTGAAGATCTTACGATTGATATTCTCATGGAATACAATAACGGAGTAATCAAACAGAAATGGAACTGGTTGAATAAAATCTTCAATCCACAAGGATTCGGTAAAGTATCTTTCGACTTAGATAGAAACAGTGAAGGACACATTAAAACCATCGTTCTTGGTCAGAACACAAGGTTATTAATACCAACTGGTATTCATATTGAAGAATTCACTCCAGTTAAATCCGTACTGAAAGCTGCAAATGAAGAAACTAATTCTATCAACAGTGGTCTAGTATACGGTATAGAAGTACTTGGTCAAGTTCCAGGAGATGAAGTAATGGTAAGTGTATTCAACCCAACTTCTGAAATCATTGGAATCGAAGCTGGAAGCGTATTGGTTCAAGTATTACATTTATTCTCTTATCATACAGTACCAGAAAAAGAATAGTTACTATGGATATCTCTAATCTGAAAGAAAAAGCCCCTGAAATCAAACAGGGGCTTGAACTTGAGAATATGTATGAGATTGGCTATCGTCAATTAGACTGTTATAAACCCTTAGAAAGGTTACCAGAATATCCCATGGATATTAACAGTACTAAAAATCAATCTCTTATGAAAACCCTTATATCTCAAGTAGTAGAGGAGTTAATGGAGGGTTATGAATCTACTTCTAATATAGAGGATATTCTAGAAAACAAGGGATGGAATACCAATTTATATACCGACGTAGAAGAGATTCAGATAATCAACAATCTACAGAATGCTAATGAAGAACAAGCAGATGCAATAGGATTCTTCTTATCAGCTATGATATATGCTAATATATTGCCAGAGGATATCTATAGTTGGGCAAACAAAGAACTGACTAAAGGGCAAAAGGCAGTAGAAAACTTAGAAGATGTAATGGCATTCGGCATTCATATGATTTTAGAGATAGATGCCATTAGTAGTATATTCAAAAATTTCAAGCTAATATCCGAAACAATTGAGGATAAAACTTCCGAGTATATAAAGGGATTCAAGGAAATGAGTCCAAATTTGCATACTGATGAGAAAAATATTTTGTTTCAGATAGTGTATGTTTTGAATCTTGCTAGAAATACTCTTAAGAATCGTACATGGAAACAGTCACCAGTAATAACTAAAGAACTAGAATTCCAGGATAGGCTGGTAGAGGCATTCTATTATTATATGGGATTCCTATCAATAATGGGATTTACTCCATTGGGTATATACGAGCTGTATTTCAAGAAAGAACGGTTGAATGAATGGAGAATCACTACACAATATTAATGAAAGGAGGTATTTGTGTCAGGTTGGAATAAAAAATTAAATGGCTTAGAGCTTAATACAGAAGAGCAAATCCATTCATTAGAATTTGCTACTTCACAAGAAGCATGGGAAAAGTTAAATGAAGGATTTCTAAGACTAGAACCCTCTTTATTTGCAAAAGGTGCTACCGCAAACAGTGGAGTAGCTGTGGTATATAACGTATTTATAAAAATACGTAAAGCTTGGGTAGACCCAGATTTTGATTATGGTAGATGTTTCAATTATAAAGAGACTAAGTGGACAAGCTTACTAAACAATTACATTGATTTCAATAAGCTTGATTTATTGCGTAGTAAGCTGAGAGTACTAAAAACCAAGTATAATCAGAATTACAACGTTACTTATATGTTTAATAATCATCACGATAACGGTAAACAATGTTTAATTGCTGCTACATTCTCCAAACGATTTGGGGAAGACATACCTGTTATTACAATGGTAATCAGGGCATCCGAGATAACAAAAAGGTTAATCTTCGACTTCTTACTAATACAACGAATGGCGGAATATGTGTACGGACCAGAACAATCAGTACAAATCAATTTATTTGCTACTCAAATGTATGGGAATGTAGAAACACTTCTGATGTATCATACTCATAAACCTTTGAAGAAGGTATTAAAGGGAACTGATAAGGAAAATTCTTGGATAAAGAGGTTGAATGAGGTATTTGATAAATTTCAAAACGGTAAAGAGAAAGATTTCTCTAGTTTTAAGGTATTCTTTAGAAGTTTTAAAGTGCTTCGACCAGATTTATATAAGGAAACATATAAATCTATGAAAGCAAAGGAATTACTTCTTGAATATGAAGATATCGAATATCCCGAGAATGTAATCTCTTACTCTCAACGTAAAGCATATAAGAAGAAACTTTTAAAACAGAAGAAATGAGAATTTATAGCAGTAGTTATGAGTTAATGTCTGAAATGGGCAGAGAACTCAACAGTTATGGTCAAACTGTAAAACCAAAGACTTACCAGAATAAGAATATTGAAGATAATGAAGATTTTGTAACTAAAGAGATCATTTGCCAACAATATTGCTTAACTTCTTTGCAAGATCCAACGTGGTTATTCTTCTATTCAAGGTCTAGGGAATGGGCAGATGCTGAGTTCCAAGAAAGGATTGATACCTCTGATATAATTAATCCAGGTAAAGCTTGGGAATTAAGAAAAGATTTATGGGAACAGTTCTTGGTAAATGGTAAATTTGATTATACCTATAATGAGAGAATCATCCATGTTATTAAACCATTGATAAGATTACTGAAGGACGATAATGACACTCGTAAAGCAGTATTACCAATATTCAATGGTGATATGGACGGATTAGATACCGATTGGTATGATGGTAGTAGACGTATACCCTGCTCTATGTATTATGACTTCCTTATCCGTCAGAATGGTAAAGGAGAAAAGGTATTACACATTTGCTATCACCAAAGAAGTTCGGACTTTGTTACTCACTTTGGTAATGATGTATACCTTGCATGGAGACTAATGGAATATGTAGCTAAAGAGGTTGGAGTAAAACCAGGTTATTTGTATCACACCATAGACTCATTACATACTTATCAAAAAGACTGGGATAAGTTAGCCAGTTCTCTAAGAGTATTTGAGGATACTATCATATAATACATGCTTTATTTTTTGTTTTGATATCATTTTCGCAAAATGATTTAAAGTAACTCATATCAGGTTTAAGGAAGTAGGTCTGGGAAGATATACTTCCTTATTTTATTTAAAAAACTTCTAGTATGGAAACGAAATATAAGATTATAACCAATAAACAAGAGCTAAAGAAACTTATCCAATGCTGTAAGCAAACTGGTTATGCTTCTGTAGACTTTGAAACAAATGCAGAACCTCTTTATAACAAAAGCTTTAAACCTACCATACTATCAGTTACTTTTCAACCAGGTTTTGGATGTTCTATACCATTAGATCATTTTGAAACTAAAAAGTATACTTCTAAGGGATGGAACTGGAAAAAGATGCTTCGTAAATTTGGTGAAGAAGTAATTGAAAATCCAAATGTAGTTAAGGTTGCTTGGAATTATAAATTTGATGATCAGATATTTCAGAAGTATAATATCTATTATCGAGGAGTATGTTTGGATGGTATGCTTGCTAAATATCTCTTGAATGAAGAAAAACCCAATGATTTGAAGTCCATGGTAAGAAGGTATTTACCAGAATACGGAGATTATGAAAAGCAAGATAAATTCGATAAGATTCCATGGGATAAAAAAGAAATGGAACCTCTTTGCCACTATGGATGTCAAGATACTGATTATACTCTTAGATTAATGCTTTTCTTCGAAAAGAAGCTAATTGACTTGGGTTTATATAATACTTACCGTAATTTAATCATGACTGCTTCTAGGGTATTAACTTCTGTAGAAAAGAATGGTTTATATGTAGATAGGGCATTCAACCAAGAATTGTTAGATTCCTACTTACCAAAGATAGAAGCAGCTAAGGAAGCAATATATAATTTGCCTAAAGTAAAGAAGTTTACTAAACTATATAATCAATCCAAGATTGAAAAATACATTGCTAAATTAGAGGAAGAGATAGAAAATTTAGACCCTAGAGTAGATAAGAGAAAGATACAATCTAGGGAACAAAAGATTGCTAATATACGAGCAGGAGTTTTTACTACGAAAAAGGAATTAGAGTTAATTAGACCTGTAAGTTTAGGTAGTTCAGTAGATTTACCTCAATTAATGTATTCAGAGGAAGGATTTAATTTTGAGGTAATCAAAAAGAATGATTCTGGTAAACCAAGTACTGATGAAGAAACTCTTACTAACTTAAGATTAACTGTCAAAAAACCTGATTCACCAAAGGCAGTATTCTTGGATAGTTTATTAGAGTTGAGAGGTTTAGAGAAAATGTATAAAACCTATATTGAAGGTTGGCATGAGAAAACCCAAGATGATGATAGATTACATGGAAGATTCCTTATTCATGGAACTACTTCAGGAAGGTTATCTTCAGCAGAACCAAATGCTCAACAAATACCTAAGATTTCAGTAGACCCCAATATAAAGAAGCAATTAGTTGCTCCAAAAGGAACTCTATATATTGCTAGTGACTTTAGTCAAGCAGAGTTAAGAATCATGGCTCACTTATCTGGAGATGAAACTTATCTGAATGCTTTTAACTCTGGTCAGGACCCTCACTTGGCAATTGCTGCTACCAAATATCATGTTCCTTATGAAGAAGCTTTAAAAATATATGAGGATGAAAATCACCCAGATCATAAGATATGGAAGGTAAGGAGAAAGCAAGCTAAACAGATTGCATTTGGACTTATTTATGGAATTGGTGCTAAATTACTAGCAGTAAAATTATCTGACCCCAAATCGGGTATCATAGTTACACCAGAAGAAGCCCAAAAGGAAATGGATATATTCTTTGGTCAACATCCCAAGTTAAAAACCTTCTTAAAGAAACAAGAGAAGTTCCTTAGAAAGAATGGGTACTTAGTTTCTTTATTTGGTAGAAAACGAAGATTACCCCAAATTTATTCTTCAGATAGAGGAGAAGAAGCTTATGCTTTACGATTAGCCTTGAATTTCCCTTGTCAATCTGCAGCTTCTGATATGTGCTTATTTGGTAGTATTTTAATATATTACCTAATGAGACAAGGAAAATTACCTCCTACAAAATCAGTATGCTTGGTTCATGATGCTAATTATCAAATCACTAAACCAGAAAACATAAACACATGGAGTATTTATGAGATGTGGCAAATTTATCGAAACCCATTAACTAAACCCTATTTTGGTTTTCAGATAGACGATGTCACTATGGACATGGACTTTGTCATAGGTAGATCGATGGCAGAAGAATTACCCTTTATCCCAGGTTATGATTATAGGAAAATGCTTGAACCCGATTTTTCAGTAGAAGAATACATGGAAGAGCATAAGAAATATAAACATATACCTATTTCAGAGTATAAGAAACGTTTTAACAAACAAATGAAACAGTATGAAGAAGATTTTAAACGGACCCACGGTATGGAGAGCTAAATGCCCAGTATGTGATTGTGAATTTGAATATGATGTAAGTGAAACTATAAAGGTTTATGATAAAACTACTCTGGATGTTTTTAGGATAATATCATGCCCAGGTTGTAAAACCAATATAAAGCATTCAGATTCAGTATCTACCACTACAGAAACGAGAAGAGAGGATACTATGACAACATAACTAATTAAAATTTTAGATTATGGAAAATGATACATTAAAGAAAGAGGCTGACAAGGTAATCAATGTAACTTACATGTTATCTGGAGTATTAGAACAATCATTCCAAGAAATGGATGAAATTTTGGATAGATTACACAAAAGACTTCACCATGAAGACCGAAGGTTAATCAACTCTATCCGAAAACATATAAAATTTCTCAATTCAAACATAGAATCACTCAGAACTCATTCACTTTCTAAGATGGATGAAGAAACAGTAGAATGCTTTGATGATACTACTCTTAGATTTTATACTACTCTTAGATTTTATGTAATCTTCATGAAATTACTTGAAGTTGCTGGTATAGATTACCTTTGCGATTTACGATTATACTCTTTGTTTAATCTGTTAGACAAATATCAATCCCTTACTAGTTATCCCAAATTAGATTCTAGGGCTAAGATTGCTTTCCTACAAGTTAAGAGAGATATTGAAAGTGGTCAGTATTCTGCAGAAGATATGAAAAACGTTTTTAAGTTGAAAGATGAAAACCGAGATAAATAAACTTAAGGTAGTATTTGAGGGTAGAACCTTAGAAATAGATATTCAAAAGGAATTATCTATCAATGAGAACTTATTAAATTCTCAGCTAAAGGATTCTCCCTCTAGTTATTATATACTTGCTTCATTAAGAGATAAGTATATAAAACAAAGAGATGCTTTAGCAAGAGAAAAAGAGGAAGCATATTCTGCTGCATGGGTATTTATAAAAGATTCCAATGAGAGGTTCAATAATGATTACGTATCTCATAAAGCTAATATAAACCCCAAATATAAATCTATTTGCAAAAGGTATCTAAAGGCTGCAGCTAAAGCTAATAAATTTATAGCTATCTGTAAAGCTTATGAGAGTAGAGAGGGCATCTTAAGAACTCTTAATGCCAATATTCGTAAGTTACAGTAGGAACTATAAAAGATTACTAACTAAATTTTATAAATATGTATAATTTACAACTTATATCAACTCTAGTAGCTAAGAAGCTTGGTAATAGTATTCCAGGTTTACCCGTAGAAAATAAAATCTTGGTATATTCTCCCAAAGAGATTAATACCACTGCTTCTGGTATTATTATCCCAGATATGGTAAAGGAAGGAGTTCCTCGTAAGGGTGTTGTTATTAAATCTGGTGTAATTACAGAAGAATATCAAACTTACAAGGACCACGTGGAAATTGGTCGTATAATCGAATATGGATTGTATGCTGGTAAAGAACATCAATTCGATAAAAACTGTTTACCTCAGGAATTACAACCCTTTTATGAAAAGGGTCTGTTCACCGTATTAGCTTTAAATGAGATTTCATACTCAGAACCCAATAACTTAGATTGATATGATTAAAGATAAGGACAAAAAGAAAAAGAAATTATCTTCTAGTGGCATGACTACTAAAGATAAGATGTTAGCCCGGAAAAAACAATTAGAATCCAAGGGTAATGGTAGTGGATTGGTATTCCCTAAAGAGGGAACTTTAAGAATGAGAATCAAATCTCCAGGAGATGACCAGGAATTGGGTATTGAATTGATTCAATTCTATCTTAATAAGGATTTGGGAGGAGTTATTTCCCCGGCTACTTTTGATGAACCATGCCCATTTATGGAAAAGTATCAGGAACTGAAAAACTCAAAAGACCCAGATGACCAGGAACTTGCAAAGATGCTGGTACCAAGAATAAAATACGTAGTGGGTGGAATAGTATATTCAGATGAGAAAGGTACTAAGGTAGATTATGAAGGAAAAGATAAGGGAGTATTAATCCCAAGATCAGTATACCAGGATATTATCGACCTTTACTTGGATGAAGACGAAGCTGGAGATATGACAGACCCAAGAACTGGATACGATATAAAAATTATCCGTTCTGGTTCAGGTAAGAATGATACTACATATTCTGCTCGTGCATGTAAACCTACTAAACTTGACAAGAAGTATTCAGGTAACGTAGATTTGGAATCCATAGTAAGATCTCAGATTAAAGATTACGATGAACTGGAAGAAATTTTGGCATCATTCTTAAAAGAAGGAAGAGATTCTGATGAAGAGGATGAAAAATCAAAGAAGAAAAAGAAAGGCATTCATAAGGATCACTACATGGATGATGATGAACCTAAGAAGAAAAAGAGAAAGTATAAGTCAGATATTTGATAAATTGGTTTTATAAATGGTTGGTAGAGGAGGTAATTCAAGAAATTGGTTATCTCCTTTATTTATGTTAATACATTACAGTATGGCAAAAGGAAAAGTGGGTTTAAAAGTTCCCTCTAAAAACGAATTACTAAAGAAATATGGGTCATCAATAGTACTTGCTTCTGAAACAAAAGAAACAGGTCTATGGTTACCAAGTACTTTCTTTGCATTGAATTATACCTTTGGTGGAGGAATCCCCTTTGGTAAAATCCTAGAAGTAGCAGGAGAAGAATCCTCTGGTAAATCACTTATAGCTTACAACTTTGCTTATTCATGTCAACAACTAGGAGGGCATGTAATATGGGTAGATGCTGAACAATCATGGATGAATTCCTGGGCTCAAACTAATGGAGTTGATCCAGAAAGAGTTACAGTAGTTAATGATACTCGTATTGAGAATGTTGCGGATGCAGTAGCAGACTTAGCATTATATTTCAGATCTCAGTTAATACACAATGAGCCCATACTTCTGGTAATAGATTCAGTTGCTGCTATGGATTGTGCAGATAACATAGATTCAAAAATGACGGATGCTAAAGCAGAGATGGGAGGTAGAGCAAAGGCTTTGTATAAATACTTCCGTATCAGAAGCGAATTATTTTATCGACTGGGAGTTACACAGATTTATATTAATCAATTAAGAACTGCATTGAATGTTGGATTCGGAAAAGATAATACAACAACTACAGGAGGCGCAGCACTTAAGTTCTACGCTTCAATCAGAGCTGCTTTCTATTCAGGAAGATCTATCACTGTTAAGCAAAAGGGTAAAGAACGCAAAGCTGGGAAACTCGTCACGGTTCGACTTATTAAAAATAAAGTTGCTCCTCCAAGACCTACAATCAGCAAATGCCCAGTATACTTCAATCCTAAGTTCCATGAGGTTGGATTTGATAGATGCTTTGGATTAGAAGATGTATTGGTAGAAAACGATATAATCGTTAAATCCTCAGGTGGAGTATATAAACTCAAGGATAAAACCCTTGCAAGAGGGGAAGAGAAATTCCAAAAGCTTTTGGAAGAAGACGATGACTTAAGAAGAAAGCTTTTAAGGAAAGCAGATATAAATACCATTGGTACTACTCGTAAGAAACTAGAAGCTCTTACAGAAAACTGTTATCCCATAGATGGAGTAGAATACGAATCCTATAATGAATCAGAAGACGAAGAGGAGGAAGACTATGAGTAAGAAAACAATATTACTAATAGATGGAGAGAATATACTTCATCAAAGTTTCCACAAATTCGAAAAGCTTAAGTCTACCGATGGAAAACCAAGTGGAGCAATATTCGGATTTTTTAGATCATTACATGGGTTCCTACATAGGTGGGACCCAGATGAGGTTATTATAACTTTTGATAATGGACACTCTCCTTATAGAGATGCTTTGTTACCAGATTATAAGGGACATAGGAAAAATATTTCAGTAGATTATGAATCTCTTCAATCTCAAAAACGTATTATTATGGGTATGCTTAAGCTCCTAAGAATTAAATATGTTTTTGATAAGCATAATTCTACTAAATATGAAGGAGATGATTTCTTAGCATACCTAGTTTTAAATAAAAAACCAACTGAGAAGGTAATCATAATATCATCCGATAAGGACTTTAATCAACTTATCAGTAAGGATGTAAAAATACACAATCCAAGAAAAGATGAGATGATTCATCAGGGTAATTGTAAGGAACTATTCGGGTATTCTCCTGAAGAAACAGTAGATTACCTTTCAATGGTGGGAGATACTTCGGATGATATTAAAGGTATACCAGGTATTGGTCCTGTAAAAGCTAGGAAAATATTGGACGAATATGGTACTTTGGATAAATTTCTAGAGCATCATCATCAAACTTCTCATGTAGAGATTGCAGAAAGGAATAAGAAGCTTATAGATTTAAGATTATTTCAAAAAGAAGTACCATTATCCAAGTTACCTATGAAAAAGTTTGCTAATAAGGAGATAAAATACAAGAAATTCAAAGAAGTCTGTATCGAATACTCTTTAGCATCCTTTATGACAAATGAATTTATGAAACCATTTAAAGATTTGTTATCATGAAAAGAATTATGTTTGTAGGGCCAAGTGGAATAGGAAAAACCACTTTGGCAAAGTTCATAGAAACCAAATATGGTATACCCTTTATATCTGGTAGTATGTCAGATTTAATGCCAGATACAAAAGAGATGCACCATGCTGAGTTTTTACACCAAGAATGTGGAGAACTCATAAACAAGGATTATCAATTGTTGAATCTGAGAAATAAGCTTTTCAAGGATAAAGAAACTTTTGTAACAGACCGTAGTTATGTAGATTTAGCAGCTTATTTCATATATAAGCAATCTACCCATATTCCCGAATGTGAAGTAGATGCTTTCTTAGATATATGCAAAGATCTTACAGTTCAACAATGTGATTTATTAATATACCTTCCCTTGAGTATGTACAATATGAAAGAATGGCCAATGGAAGACAATAAGAAGAGAATCATAAATAGATATTATCAGGCTCAGATGTCAGATATAATGGGTAACCTGTTAACTCAGTGGAGTACTTTAAGTGTAATAGATATATTAGTAGTACCCCAATTAGATTTCTACGACAGAATACACATGATAATGTCAAGATTGGATTAATATGAAGAAACAAGTAATAGCAATAGTCTTCTCGGATTTGCACCTGAATTTATGGGCGAAGTTCAATGAAGACAATAAAAGAACCCTGAATCATTTCAGGGTTTTGTCGATTATACAAGAGCAATGTAAAAAGTATAATTGTCCGGCATTATTCTGTGGGGATTTCTTTCATAAGCCAGAAACCATGGACCAAAGTTTAGCAAAGATATGTTATAATGAATTTAATAAACTGGATAGACTAAATATACTGGCTATAACAGGAAATCATTGCACAAAAGAATTAAGTCAGATTAATAAACATCCTTTTAGTTGGCTTTATTTAGTGGAGAGGTATGGTATAGAAATTATGGATTATCACCATAGACCCATATCTGCCTATCATAAAAATATTATTGTTCATGGAGTTCCTTATGTAGATCATAATATAGGTTTATCGGATTACTTAAATAATCTAAAATTAGAAAAAGGTAAGAAACATATCCTTATGCTTCACACAGATTATCCTGGAGCAAAAGATACTGATGGTAGGGAGATTGATTCAGTAGAAAATCTAAATCTGAATGTACTGAATAGGTTTGATTTAATCCTTTGCGGTCATATACACAAACCACAGAGGTTATCAAAGAAGGTTTATATGATTGGTGCTCCTTTACAACAGAGAAGAACCGATAAAGATTGTAAATTGGGATATTGGAAACTTTATTCGGATTTATCTATGGAATTTGTAGAATTGAAAGGATTCCCAAAATTCGTAGATGTTGAATCCGAAGATGAAATTAAGGATGATGACAATTATTATACCATTTTACCCAAGAAAACTAGTATTCAAGTAAATACAAACCATAAGATTACTAAGCAAGTTTCTAAGAAAACTCTAGCAAAAAGGTATTTAAGGGAAAAAGGTATAAAAGATGATGCTAAGGAACAACTTTTAATTGACACTTTAAACAAAGCTGAATCATGTTAACATTCACAAGGTTAAATATACAGGGATTTTGTTCTATAGATTCCTTCAGTTTACAATTAAACCAAGATTGTACAGTTCTTATAAAAGCTCCTAATGGTTTTGGGAAATCAACTCTACTGAATGCCTTAGTATGGGCATTATATGGGAAAAACATAAAGGGAGTATCTGAAGTAAATACTTGGAAAGAATACCAACCTAAAGATTATAAGGGAACCATGGTAGAAGTATTTTTTCAGAAAAACCAAGATTCCTATAAGGTAATCAGATGTCAAAAATTCAAAGATTACCTAGAGGATGGTGCTAAGGGAAATGATAGACTCATAATTATTAAAAATGCCGAGATTATCAATATCAAGGGTAAGAATGAATTACAGAATGCCATCAATAAAGAACTAGGATTATCTTACCTGTTATTCATGAACTCAATTATGTTCGGTCAGGGTATTAAGAGATTAATCCAAGAATCTAATTCGGATAAGAAAAAGCTTTTTGAGGAAGTATTCGATTTAGAATACCTAAATTTAGCAAAGGGTATAGCTAATCAAGATAAGGCAGTTATCTTAAATGAGATTAATCAATTAGAATCCGAATCCCTTTCACTAAAGAAAGAATTAGAGGCCAATAAAGAAGCTTACTTCGATTTGAGGTCAAGGGAGAAATCCTTTAAGAAAGATCTCAGAGAAAAATCTAGGAAACTAAAGGAAGAACGGAAAGACCTAACTGCGTTACTTATTGCAAAACAAAAACATATTTCAGATGAAGTAGATGTAGCAATAGAACAAAAGGTAAGAAATCAAACCAAAGCAGTACAAGAGATAAAGAATCGAATTAAGATAAACAAGGAAACTCTAAGTACTCCCTTAAATGAACTGGTGGATGAGTCCATAGAATTAATAAAGAATAAACAATATAAGAAAGCCTTGAAAATGCTTACTCCCATCAGTAAAGCATTTAAAGAAAGGGAAGAACTTCAAAGCTTATATGAAGAATCCGTAGAGAGATTAGATGAACTAGAATTTAACTGCAGTAAGTATAAGACTCTAGTTAAAGAATGTTCCGATATTGCTTCAGATTTGGCAGATATAGACCAGGAAATAAAAGACCTTAAGAATCAGAAACTAAAGGTAATGTCTACTAAATACAAAGAAAGACTAAAAAAGATTCGTAAAGATTTAAGAAAGGTAGATGAAGATTACCATAACCGAGAATTAGAGTTAGAGAATTATAATTGGTTGATAAATGACCCTCTTGGTAACAATGGAATCAAGGCATATCTATTTGATTCATCCCTACATTTATTAAATCGTACTCTAGCTAGTTATTCAGAAGTATTAGGTTTTAGAATTGAGTTTAACATTGATCTTAATTCAACTAGAAAGGATTTTGTTACTCTTATAGAAAGGGATAATCACATTATTGATTATGATGAACTGTCAGGAGGTGAAAAACAAGTATGTAATCTATGTATGGCTTTCGCAATGCATGAAGCTTTGACTGCAAGTAAGGGTATTAACCTAGCATTCTTAGATGAAGTATTTGAATCCCTAAGTTCTGATAACATAGAATTGGTAATAAACCTAATAAAACACATATTCAACGGTAAATCATTATTTTTAATAACACATCATGACTCATTACCTTTATCAAATACTAAGATCCTGCAAGTAGAGAAAATCAAGGGCCTTAGTTATTATAAACCACTATGATCCATAAACAATATAATGAAATTATGGCAAATAGTAAAAAGAAAGGTAATCGATTTGAACTCAAAGTCTCAAAATGGTTTACGGAATGGACTTCTTTCAAATTCGGCAGAACACCTTACTCTGGTGCAAATCATCAGAGTAAGGATTTGTCTTCGGATATTATGTGTCAGGATGAAAGACATGCCCATAGATGTAAAATCTCGGTAGAATGTAAAAACTACAAAGACATCAAATTCGAACATGTATTATTGGGTAATAAATCCTGTGATATATTAAAATTCTGGGAACAAGCAAGTAAAGATGCTAAAAGGGCAAAGAAAGTACCCATATTATGTATGAGATATAATTCAATGCCTTCAGCAGAATTCTTCTTTGTAGTAGATTACAAACTGGGCCGTGTTATAGCTCAATATATCACTAAATCAATGTATATCCAAGTACCTGGAAATACCCTCATGATATTCATGGCTAGTGAGATATTAAAGGTACCTTACAAGATGATTCACAAACAAGCTAAGTTAATCGTAAAAAACTCATAATATGAAAAAACGTATCCCATACTCCTATGTAATCTTCTACCTAGAAAGAAAGTATTATCACCTTATCGAGAAAGAGTTAAAAGAAAAGGGATACGAAAATATCAGGGTTATTATCCCAACTCTAGATATACTTAAGAGAACAGTAAAGGGTAAGATGGTATTTGAATCTGTTCCTATACTTTTCAATTATGGTTTTATGAGAATGCCCACAGAGAATGCTTTCTCAAGGCCTTTTTTAAATAAACTAAAACGAAATATCTCAGGTATAAGAACCTTTCTTAAATCTACTGAAACAATGCACGAAAGAAAAAAGAAGGTACGCATAGATAATGCTGAAGACTTCGATGATTTTTCATTAGTTGCAACTTGTTCTAGAAAAGATGTAAGGAGATTCATAAGATTAGCAAAAGCAAATAAGAAATATTCTGTTGATGACCTTATGAATGTAAAACCTGGTGATTATATCGTTTTAAAAGGGTATCCCTATGAAGGTATAGATGCTACAGTATTAGACGTAAATTACTCAAATAGAACAGTAAAAGTACTAATTTACCCAGAACATGGTAAAATGGAAGTAACTCTTGATTTTGACAGTGTTCTTTACAGTGTATATCAGGATTCAGATCCAGATAAATTACATTGTAATAACTTTGACTATGACCCAAATTCTATTACTTCTGAAAAGATAGAAGAGAACATTAATAAAAGGAGGCGTTAATATGAATGAATATCAAAAGAAAGCATGGGACTGTTTGACTCCAACCGAGCAGCAGTCCCTTTTTCTTCAGTTATCAGAGAGTAAATCCTCTTGGGAAGCTGGAGAGATATTAAAATTATCTCATTATAAGTACCTAGAAATAAAAGAAAGGTCTGAAAAGTTCTTCCGATTATTTTCGGATTTCTTCGAAATACATGAGTCAATATTTAGACCAGATTGCCCATGTGAAAGAAACTTCCAGGATTATATCGAGGCTTGCATAGAAAAAAGGATGAAAAGGAAAGAGGCTCTACTAAATACTGGAGATGCCTCCCAATTAGTTCCTAAGGTAAATACTCGTAATCTAGAAAGAAATATAAGAAGACTACAAGGTTCAGATAATGAATGGGATAAACATTCTCTAGGTTTGATATTAGAATTCGATAGATGGAATAACTTTAGGATATTACCCAGGCAAGTACAGCAACCCTCTGCTTTCAAAAGAAGAGCCAATAAGAAAGAAAAGATTTATATCAACTACTTATTAGAGAAAGTACCAGAATGGGTTCATACTAAACTAAGAGAAAGGTTTAAGTATAAGGTAAAGCCTAGTATAAAGAAATGGTGGGTATGTTTAATATCTGAAGATTTATATACCGATGGATATTTATTACTTCCCGTAAGACCTACAGATGAGGTAATGAGGGAATTCAGTAAATTCTACATGTATATATTCGAGGATAAGGATGATGCAGATACATTTGGATTCATGGTATCTAAATTCAATGCCAAGACTACTACTGTAAAACTAGGTCAGAAGTTTTGGCCAGAATATAGATTATGTATCGAAAAGGCTTTGAATTACAATCAGGTAAATAACATGGATTTCAATGTGAAGCAATTGGATATGGCCTATAACACTCACATAAAACGAAAACTAAAGAAGAAACCTCAACCAGGAGCTGCTAGAGTGAAAGAAGACTCCTTCTATTGATCCTCAGCTAATATTAAAATAATAAGTAGAATATTTTTCTATATAATATATAAGTATTATATTTGCATCAGAAAATTAATTAGACAAAATTTTAATATAGACAATATGAAGAATACCAACTTAGACATCCGCTTTAACAAAGCAAATAATATCCTCAACCAATTCAGTGATAGCTGGGAGGATGATAAATTGAACCTATTACCTAATTTCCCAAAAATTAAGGATATGGTATCAAACCACATTACTCAAGAGAATTACTTATGGTTAATCACTTATGATTTACCTAATGATCTCTTCGATAAGATTGATAACATGGGATTAGTTCCCTATGAGTATGTAACTCATGAAGAATTAACTCAAACCTATTACAATCAAAGATTTTAAAACTATGGCAAAAAAGAAAAAAGATAAACCAGCTCCATCAAAGGAAAAACAAAATTTCCTAGGAGCTGCAGGTAGAAACATGAAATACAAGGATCTCAAAAGAAAGGCAGTAATCCTTGGTATGCCATTTCCAGATGCTTGTGCTGCAGGAGTATTTGATCTAATCAAATTCATCAGTAACTCCACAAACAAACCAGATAAATCTCTAATTGATAAGTATGATGAATGGGCAGATAAACAATTGGAAGCAATTGGATATGATAAAACTGATCCCATTCGTAATTCAAGATTAAGATTGGGATTCTTAGGAGAAGAAGGAGAAGATGGTATTCGAAAATTAAAAAGAGTACCAGGTATAAAGAAACCCAAAGAAAAGAAACCTCCAAGAGAAAGAGATTCTTTTAATCTAATCAAGGGTACTAAGAAATCCTACTGTTATGAATTAACCGAAAAGGGATTTGACCAAGAGAGAGTAGTAAGGAGAATGAAAAAGAAATTCCCTGATGCTAATGAGAAATCCATTCAACTCTGGTACAGGTCTGCAAAAAGGAAATTAAATGGTAAAACTAGCAAGGGATAATCGGAAAATATACCCAGACTTAATATATGTATGGACTTGGAGGCCTGATGAATATTGGGGATGGACCAAATATCAATATGCAACAGAAAGTAAATACCGAACCGAGAAGTTGTTATATAAAAAACATATATGTGGTTTAGGATTCTTTTCAAGATACCATGCTAGAAGAACCATAACTCTTTTATTAGGAGTAGATGCCAATTTATACATTCATACTATCAAGGGTAAGAATCTTATAAAACAAGGCATAACTGATTTACCCAAGAAAGGTCATCAATCGATATTCTTTAAGGGTAAGCCAACTAAAATACGAAGATTTATCTTTCCTGCTGAAGCAAGAATGGATAAACATAGGAGAAGGCATTTTGTAGTAAGAATGAATAAAATTTATAAGAAACATGGAAGAAGGGCATTTAACAGGGCATACCAAATTGCATTATACGGGTATAGGGATGAATTCTCACCTGAATATCGAAAGCAAAAGAGATTACAGGTCCATTCTGCTATCCTACAGGAGATACAACAAGCTGAGTCAAGGGGAAAAGAACCAATTTAACCTTGATTGCTTGAATCATCCTCCTAGGATTTGGCAAATAGCTCTGTTCCTTACCAAGGTATATCATATTAAGTTTAATCGTATCTTATTCAAAAAGGCCTACGATTTCTTAGATGACTTTGGAGAAGCTTCTCTGAAATTTCAGAATCAGGTTATTATCCCAGATAAATATCTCATAAGAGAATTACAATGGGAACTATGGAAACCTCTATCTGATTATAAAATAAGGAATAAGTATGCTTACTTCATGACTAATAGGAGATTAGATTCAGAAATTTGGGTCTACCCAATAAGATTTTCTGATAACTATGAAATTTCGAAAAAAGGGAAATATCAATCATACACAGAAATGATGGGTAAATTGGGTTTTCCAGGTTTAACTAAAATATCATATAGCGATGAACACTAAATTAGAACAACATGGACCATATAATCCATTTGAGGGCAAATCCTTTAAGATTATGACCTATAATCAAGTGGACCAAGTTATAAACTCTGAAGTAGTTGAAATAACTTCACAGGAACAGTTTAATACCGTTCTAGAAAACATAAAACAATTTAATAATGCACATGAATCTTTGGGACCATTCCTAAAGAAGTATAAAAAGCTTATAACTGAGTGATTAACTATATTCATTAACAAACCATTAAAATTAAACAATTATGGCTAAGAAAAAAGAAACTAAGAAAGTTGAACTTAAAGAAGTATCTAGAGTAGAAATCAATGGTAACATTATTATTACTTACGAAGATGGCTCGGTAAAGATTATCCCGGCTCCCATTATGCTGACTGCAGATCAGGCATCTGAAATCTTCGGTTCAGAAGACGAGGAAGAGGAAGAATCAGATGACGATGAGGACGAAGATGATTCTGAAGAGGAAGATGAAGATGATTCTGAAGATGAAGAGGATGAAGAAGATGAGGAAGATGAGGAGGAAGAAGAGGAAGAAGAAGAGGAAGAAGAGGAAGAAGAAGAGGAAGAAGAGGAAGAACTGACTGGAGAAGCTCTTGCTGAAATGGACTTCGAAGAATTGGAAGATGTTTGCGATGACAAAGACCTTGATACTGATCCAGACGACTTCGATGAAGAAGACATTGAGAAACTCCGTAAAGCAATTGCCAAAGAATTAGGTATCAAATTGCCGGCTAAGAAGGAAGCTAAGGGTAAAGGTAAAAAGGGTAAAAAATAATCCATTTACCTAGCATAAAGGGTAGGAATCATCTCCTACCCTAAAAATTAACTACTATTAGGTTATGTAGAAGTCACAACTTATTTATAACACAACTTTTAAAAACTTATTAAGATTATGGCAAAGAAAAAAGAAGACACCAAGAAAAAGGGTGCTAAGGAAAAAGATCCCGAAAAAGAAGCTAAACGCAAAGCTCGTATGGAAGCTATCAAAAACCGTCCTGCAGGTCAGAGACCGAACGGTAAACAAATCGATGTTATCAAGATTTCTGATAACTCAGAAGTTCAGAACTTCGGTTATGCAATCAAAACAAAGAAAGGTGCTCAGGGAGTATTGGTAACTTCAGTATTGGTAGTAGATGGTGCTCCAGTAAACACATCGGTTGCTTTTGTTCCCGGAGAATTGGCAATTAAGTCAAAGAAAGGACATGGTATTATCACTACTCCGAAGTCAAAGAAAGAAAAAGACACTGACGAGGAAGTAGATGAAGAAGAAACTTCTGAAGAAAACGAAGATTAAACTCCATAACGATTATACATTATATCAATTATCCAAAGCCCATTGCCTCACAAAGGTGATGGGCTTTTTTATTTTCATAACCTATGGTAACCAAAGAAGAGATAAGAAAGAATATACAAATCATTGCACTTAATAATCTGATAGAAGATTATACTTCATTTCTAGAAGTATGCAAAAATCCCTCAGAAAGGGAATTAACAGAAAACATAATATCAGAAGCTAAGGAAATGATTTTAGAATATCAATCCCAAATAAAAAGGCCACAATGGAAAAAAGATCCCTCTCATCCTTAATTTCACAGATTGCTGAAATATACAAGGATATCAAATACTATAAATACCAAGCCCATGTATCCTTACAGCAAAATAAGATGGGTGAATATAGGAAACACCAAGCCCATATTATGTATCAGAAAAGAAAACTTTATTCTTTATCACAAAGAGTAAAAGATATTCTTAACAATCCAGTTCTAGAAGTGAAATATATATGGGGAAATGAAACTAAAACCAGTATTTTCTCAGGATTAACCCAAAGAGAGATATCTGATTATCTTCATACTTGTGCAATGGTAAAAGGAATTGAATTAAAAATCCTAGAAATCAAGGAAATCCCTACCTTTAATTCGGATTCAATTCTATAGGTAAATATAAACTCATAAATTAATAAGGATATGACAAAGAAAGTAAAACCGGCTAATAAGACTCCGGAAATCACAAAAGCTGCAAAGGCTTTGGAAAACTACCTGAAAGAAAATAACCTGGATCCTGCAAAGGATTGGTCAAAGGACAAAACTCATGGTAAGGCAGTAAAAGAACTTATGGCAAAACTTAACAAGGAAAGAGATAAAGTTGCTGCCCAATATCCTGAGAAAGACACTGCTAATCAGAAGAAGCTGGTAAAAATGAAAAAGGCTTCTGAAGATGAAAAGAAAGCTAAGAAGGAAGCTAAAGCAAAAGAGAAAAAGGAAAAAGCTAGTTCAGGTAGAACAGCAACTAAATACGATTATCCTTTGGTAGACGGAAGAGAAATGACTTCCGAAGAAAAGAAGAAATATCGTATGGATCAGAGAAAATTGGCTGCAGGTAAGACTCCAAAAGAATCTAAGCCGAAGGAAGAACCTAAGAAGGAATCCAAAAAGGATAAGCCTTCTAAGAAAGATAAAAAGGCCAAAGATTCTAAGAAGAAAAAGGCCAAAGATTCTAAGAAGAAAAAGG
>ERZ1673704.193-NODE-193-length-65652-cov-13.149550_pt1 | contig 65652 bp, 63 predicted proteins | sample MGYA00580234_ERZ1673704 | MGnify/ENA primary metagenome ERZ1673704 (study PRJEB41218, sample SAMN15661757) | gut metagenome | host: Homo sapiens | place: Canada: London | collected 2015-08-20/2019-03-30 | study: EMG produced TPA metagenomics assembly of...
CCGGTCAGGATATAGTTTCTTCCCAGACGGGATAAGTCTTCTTGTGTCAAGTAGGAACTAAAAAAATTTTGAGATTTTACAAGCCGTTCATAGGTGGACAACCACCCGTGAACGGCTTGCTTCATCTCTATTGACCTTTGGCTTCGCTACGGCTGATCTGTTCTTCCGTAGCTACACGCAGATAAACCGCCACATTCATTTCTTTCCCTCCGTATCTTCATAGATGTCTCTGAACTTCCAGACGATCTCAATATTGTCGTGACCGTGAATGAAGATGGACTTGACGAACGAATGTGCCAACTCATAGGTCAGAACGCTACTGTCTCTGTATGCGTCGCACACAGCTTCCAGCCGACTGTCTGAGCAGGATTGCTCTGAGTCAAGCGTCTGCATCCGCTCATGTTCCTGCCGGATTGCTTCCTCATTCTCGGCCAGTTTTGCATCAGCTTCGGCCTTCTGTTTACGATATTCCTCCCTTGTGATCAGACCGCTGGTATACTTCTCATAGAGCCGGAGCTTTGCGCTCTTGAGCTGATCGGACTGCTTCTGCAAATTGCAGATGCTGTCAGCGCACTCCCGGATTGCGGCTTTGCGGAGATCCCCGACCTCGCGGTTCTGGACGGCCTGTTTCTCGGCCAGCATGAGGTATTGACCGATGGCGTTATACACTGACGCTTCAATGACCTTTTCGTCGTAGCGTTCTCCAACTGGACAGTCTGTGTCGCGGTCATGAGTGGAATGGCAGCACTGATAGGTGACGCTGCCATTTTTGTGCTTTCTCCGTGTCATAACCCGCTTGCAGTTCCCGCAGCACACCAGACCCTTGAGGGGATATTTCTGATGCTTCCGTACTGGCTTTTTCTCGCCGCCTCGGATGACGGATTGTGCCAGCTCAAACTCTTCTTTGCTGACAATGGCCTCGTGCATCCCATCGACGATAATCCAGTCTTCCTGCTCCTGTGCAATGCTCTTGCGTGTTCCGATACCACAGGACTTCCGCTTGTGTCCCACGGTTGCGCCGGTGTAGACATAGCTGACCAGCAGCTTGTAGACCATAGCAGCAGTCCAGCTTACTTTCTCGCTCATCCGGCTGAACTTCTTTTTGTCGGGATGCTTGGTGCGGAAATACTGTCCCGGCGTCGGGGTGTTGTCATCATTCAGGCCAAGGGCAATCTGCGAGGTGTTTCTGCCCAGCAGCGCCTCATCGAAAATTCTGCGGACGATGTTTGCCGCCTCCGGGTCAAGCTTGAGCTTGTTGCGGATCGTGGGATGCAGAACATAACCATAGGGGGCGTAACCGCCCACATACTTGCCTTGTTTCATCATATGTACTTTTGCCGAAGTGGTTTTGACCGAGAGATCTTTGCTGTATGCCGCGTAGATTATGCTGCGCATCACCACTTCAAGGCCACCCGTGGTTCCCTTATAATCCTCGCTGTCATAGCCGTCGTTGATGGATATGAAGCGAACGCCCATGAAGGGAAAGGTGCATTCCAGATAGTTTCCGGTCTCGATATAGTCACGAGAAAAGCGGGAGAAGTCCTTGACGCAGATCAGATTGATTTCCCCGCGCTTCACTTTTTCCATCATGGCGGTGAACTGCGGACGCTGGAAGTTTGTGCCGGTGTATCCGTCATCAGCGAACTCCAAGCGCGGACACTGAGAGAGCGTGGGCGATTCATCCAGATACCGGTTGATGAGCATACGCTGGTTGGCAATGCTGTCGCTTTCGGACTTGCTGCCGTACCCCGTGTCTTCGTCGGCCAGAGAGAGGCGAATGTAGATGCCAATGGTGTAATCCGCTGCCGGATTCCTGCCTTTGCTGTTCAAATCACATCGCCTCCTGTACTTCCTTGATGCTCTGGACGGTCAGCGCATAGAGATCGCCATACTTCATGACCAGCTCCACCGCGCCGTTTTCATGGACTTTGACCAGTTCAACAGACTCGTCTACCAAATCCTGCGTAAGCTGTGTGGCCGAGCTGACCGACTTCATCAGCGTGATCCACTTGTTGTCCAACGACATAGCCTCACTGAACTTGCCTCTCCGCTGGACAGCCTCGTCCAGACGGCGGGAATAGTCTGCATACTGTTCGTCGTAGCTCTTCTTGGCAAAGGTGTATTCCTCTTCATCCAGCATCCCTTCGGCATAATCCTCATAGAGCCGGGTGCGTTTCTTGGACAAGCCGCTCAGCTTGAGGTTCAGGCTGGTAATCTGGGCATTCAGCCTATCTCGGATGTTTTCCTCACCTTCGCTGCCTCTGAGCTTATCCAGCAGCCGGTCATAATCCAGTGCGGCCTTGACCTGGAGCTGGATCGCGGCAAGGACATTGGCTTCCAGCGTGTCTTGCCGGGTGTAGTGTGCGGTACAGGGATCATAGCGCCGGTTGACGCTGCTGCTGCACTCGTAAAAGGCATACCATGCGCCCCTTTTGTCCTTGTCGATTTTCTTCCTGTGATAGTACATCTTCCGGCCACAGTCCGCACAGATGATTTTGCCTTCAAAGAGATTGATAAGCGTTGCCCGGATTGCCGCAGATTGTTTCATCTTGGATTGCCTTGCTTGCGATGCCGCCGTTATAATGTCCTGCACCTTCTGAAAGTCCTCGCGGGAGATGATTGGCTCATGGGTGTTGGGAAAGACGATCCATTCGTCTTTGTCCTTGACATTGTGGGACTTGATGCCCTTGTAGATGGCCTTCATGGAGCGTCCGAGGACGGTATCTCCGACATAGTACGGATTGGTCAGGATGCCGTAGAGCGTCGAACTGCTCCAACCCTTGCAGGAGCATCCATCCCCGGTACGGGTTCCGGTCTGCCGCTTGCGCAGCTCGGTGTTTGGTGCGCCCAAGCGGTCAAGCTCATCAAGGATCGTCGGGATTGACCGGCCTTCAATTTTCCATTGGAACATCAGGCGCACATACTGGGCGACCTCTTCATCAATGACCATGTTCCTTCGAGTCTCATCCCAACGATACCCATACGGAAGATTACGCTTTCGGAAAGTACCTTGCTCCATCTGCGCTTTCAATGCGGTGGATACCTTTCGTGAGATGTCCTTGGAGTACAGGGCATTGATCATGTTTTGCAGTGGGATGAACAGGCTTTCGTTGGAGCCATCCGTATCAAAGCTGTCGTACAGTTCCTTGATAGCAATGAACCGGAGGCCGATCTGGGGGAAAATGCGTTCCAGATAGGTTCCTGTCTCAATGTAGTCACGGCCAAAGCGACTGAGATCGCGGACTACCAGACATTTGACCCTGCCGCTCTTGATGTCAGTCATCAGGCGGTTGAACTCCGGCCTGTCGAACACCGTACCGGTTCGGCCATTGTCCACATAGGTATCAATCAGATTCAGATACGGGCGCTCCGCGATGTAGGACTTACAAATCTCTATCTGATTGGCGATGACATCCACCTGTTCCGACTTACCGCTGTTCTCCACGGAAAGACGGGCATAAATGGCTGTCGGGAAAATCTGTACCGGGGCGACTTCCATGACCGGTTCAGTAGCCACAGCTTTTCTGCTTTTTCGTGCCATTTGCTCACCCCTCCTTTACACGGCAATGGCAAGTTCATCGGCATATCCGAGAACATATTCAAGTGTCTGCTGGTACTCATCTCTGTATTTGAAGATGATTTCAATGGTGTGGTTTTCGTGGATCAGGATGCGGTCTACCAGCGCCATCAGGACGCGACGGTTCAGCTCTTCGATATTCTCATACTGCTTAAAAAGCGTGACCCAGTTCCGTTCCGTGGTGCCAGTAGTCACCGTCTGCTTCATCTCTTTTCTGACCCGCAGAAGCGCCTCCTGCTTATCCTCAATGATTTTGGTGTAGCTGTTTCGGAACTCAAAGTATTCCGCTTTGTCAATCACCCCATCCGAGAGGTCTTCATAGAGCCGCAGCTTGAGCTTCTGATAACGCTCAATTTCCTCTTCCAGCTTGGTAATCTGCGCTTCGTAGTTGAACGCTTTGCGGTTCTGGGACGGAAGACGCTCAATCATGGCCAGTGCATTTTCCAGATTGATGACAAGCTCAATCTGATCATGAATAGCGCGGAACACCTTTTCCTCAACCTCTTTGGCGCTGATGCTGTGGGGGCTGCAGGTCCGGCTTCTCTTGTTGGCAGAGCAGACATAGTAGATGTACTTTTTGGACTTGGAGGGTACGGTCTTGCGGATCATAGTCTGCTGGCAATCGCCGCAGAACAGAAAGCCGGAAAACAGGTGCGCTTCTTCCTGATCGGGAGAGCAGCGCATATCCCGCCGCAGCATGACCTTGACAGCCATGAAGTCCTCGTATGAGACAAGGGGTTCGTGAGCGTTCTCGACCTTTACCCACTCGGTCTCATCTTTGCTCTGCACCACGCGGACTTTATAGTTGGGAGTTCCGCGTTTGCCTTGCGCCAGTACGCCAATATATACCTCATTGGTGAGGATACGCTGGACAGCCTTGTAAGTCCACTTGGCGGTTTCGCCGGTTTTGAAGACAGTATCAAACCGTACACCGGCTGACTGCTTATACTCCATCGGGGAGAGAACGCCCATCTGGTTGAGCCGATCTGCAATCCGTCCGATGGAGATGCCATCCTTGTACAGAGAGAAAATCATCTGCACATACTCGCTGACCTCTTCATCCACAATCAGCTGATTCTTGTTCTCCGGTGATTTCTTATATCCGTAGGGTGCAAATGCCCCAACAAACTCACCGTTCTTCTGCTTGACCTCCAAGCTGGAACGGATTTTCATAGAAATATCCTTGCAGTAGGAATCGTTAATCAAGTTCTTGAAGGGAATGACAAAGGAATCCGACTGAGGATCGCCGGTCAAGCTGTCGTAAGCATCATTGACCGCGATGAAACGGATGCCAAGCTGGGGAAAAATCTTCTCAAGGTAACGGCCACCGTCGATATAGTTTCTCGAAAAGCGGCTGAGGTCTTTGACCACAATGCAATCAATCCTGCCCTTGCGGATTGCCTCTTCCAGCTTCTTGAAGTTCGGACGATTAAAGGAAACGCCGCTGTACCCATCGTCAATGAACGGGTCGCAGACCACTTCCAGATCGTCGTGCCTTGCGATATAGTCTTCGCAGATCGCCCTTTGGCTGGCGATGGAGTTGCTTTCCAACTTATCTCCATCTTCACGGGACAGTCGGCAGTAAATCGCCGTCCGGTAAACCTTTTTCGGCATAAAAATAACCTCCGTTTTTCTGTTTGGTGTGATACATCAAATCAGAAAGACGAAGGCTCTGCTTCTCAATATGTGGAAGACACAAAATAGCCCCATGACCATCTCGGCAAGCGGCTTGTCCATATCTTCTTTTTTGACCTGATCGGATTATATCACATCGCTGCGTCGTTGTCGATAGAACCGGGAAAAAGATTCAGATTGTTCATAATCACAGACCTCGCAGATAATTTTCCAGACAGTCCTCAATCGTGGTGGCTGTGTTCGTGAAGCTGATCTTCACAACGGTCTTGCCATCCAGATAACAGTAGGGATTTTTGATCTGCTGGATAAAATCACGCAGCCGTTCCTCCCTCGGTGCCGAAGGGTCAAGCCGGACGCTGCTGCGCTGCATGAGCGTACTACGGTCAACTGTTCTGGGATCAATACTCTTCATGGCTTCAACGCCCATCATATCGTAAACACCTCCTGATGCGATGCGGTTGTTTCAGGACAAAGGGATATGGCAGAGCGTCTCGCAGCGTGGCCGCTCAACGCTCTGCCACATAGTTTTCATCCTGAAAACTTGTGTATTGCGTGTTGCTAAATAGGTTTGTTTCAAGTTCCGGCATATTTGCAGCTCGCGCCCCTGCCAGAAGAGCTATACAGCTCCGGGAATGCTACGGACTACCAACGGCGAATTGGTATCACGGGAATCTCACCCCTCCGAGGAACGCTCCGAGCCGCCCCCTGCAACCAAGGGACGGGAGTATCATTGTACCCTGAATCTGCATCATCGCAATCAGCCGCACCATGCGGTGTTCAGGCTCTCTGTTGATCGCTCGCTCCGGTCAGGGAGGTCATGGCGGCAGAAGCCAAGTTGCTACGCAGAAACGGAAAGATCCGCAGCACTGAACTATTCACTTTTCAAGGTGCTGTGAAGAGGTCCTTTATCCCTCTTCACCCTACAACGGACATCGACACGCAAAAACTTGGCACCCCCTCAGAAAAAATTTTTTGCTTTTTTTCTGACAGCACCGACAAGCTTGCACACGCGAGATACAGACAAGCCGGAGACCTCTGCATACTGCTGTTGACTCTTACCGCCCTGAACGCAGTGGAGGTACACATCCCGCTCTTTCGCAGTCAGCGTCTTGAGGAAATCCTGCTCAAGCTGCTTCATGATCACATCCTCCGCGTAGTCGTGCGGGTCTTCCAGCCACGCCGGGCTCATATCCTCGCCCCCTTCAAAGCTGACAAAATCGAGGGACAGGACTGTTGCGGTGGCTTCCTCAGCCCCGGGAACCGGCGCACCCGTCATCTTGCGTCGCATCCACTTTTCTTCGGCACGGAGGGCTTTCATGACCTCGCGGTCTACCTCCGTGACCTCGCCGGTGCTTTTGATCCGCACCATGCACTTTCCATCCTCCGTAGTCCAGAGATCATAGTCGAACTCAACTGGGGTTTTCGGGATTCCTTTCATTGCTTCGTCCTTTCCGCTGGCGCGAAGCAGCGGAAAGACGAGGCAACAAAAAAAGCCGCATGACGGTGAGTCATAATCCCATACCGAAAAAACAGAGGTTTCTATTCAGAAACTCTGTTCATGCGGCATTAGGAAGACTCACCAATCAGCGGCTCCACAGCACAGCTATCAATATTTATTTGTTAATCTCTGCCTTTATCTGTTACGATAAAAGCGGAGTTTTAACCGTCTCATACTGAGGACATCAAAGACGGTTTCGCGTCCACAGCGTTTACATTTTGCTTGGACATGACCTCGTGTGTCCTCAAAAACAGCGATTGCGTTATGTTGGCAGTAGGGGCATTTCACCATGCGTGTCTTCTGAGAGACAATCGCACGACGCGCCCGTTTGATTTTCTCCTGCATCTCCAAAGAGGGTTCTGTGACCCGGATGTCTTTTGCCATCACCACACCTCCAACGGATCAGTATATTCCCGGTACGGACGATCCTCGATATAGCCAAGCTGCCGTAACCGGATCACAGCTGCCGACTTCGATACGGCGAGCTGCTGGCACAGCAGAGATAAGGATAACTTATCGCGGTATGCGAATACCCCCTCATAGTTGATCAATTTTTTGCCACCGGCGAAATACCACATGGCAAGGTCGATTTCTTTCTGCGGCATCAGGATCGCCGCGCCGAGAACATTGGCCTGCCATTCATTCCAGTCCTCGCGGGTCTTCAAGTCCCGGAGAGAATAGGCTGTACGGGCTGAGTATTTCTTCACATAGGCTGACTGCGCAGCTTCGCTTTCCATCTGGAACAAAATCTGATGGGCGCATTCATGGGCAAGAGTAAAGCGTCTCTTACCGCAAAGCTTGTGGACTTGTCCCGGCTGAATAAAACTGACATCCAACAGAATTTGATTTTTCCTGAGTGGAATGGTTCGCTTCACGCCCATCTCTTCTATGATGTACTCAGTGTCCGCATAGGCGGTCAGGCCGCAGATGCTTCCATCCGGGGACAGACGGGTAAACGACACATTCATGTCGAGGTATTCCTTGGCGAACTGGTCAATCGGTGTCCCTCGCGCCATACGCCGGGTGCCTTCGGTTTCACTACCGAAAAAGAACTCATTGAAGTCCTTGGTCACGGCTGCTGCAATTTCTTCGATTTTCTTCTGAGATAAAATCATCGTCAGGTCCCTTTCGCTTCAACGAACCACTTGCTTCCCTCCTGAAAGAGATAGGATTCCTTGCCACGGATCAGCACCGTGTAACGAATGCCGCCGCCTCCTACCTTCTTGGAAGAAGCGCGGCACTTATAGAGTATCTGATCAATCTGAAAAATCAGTCCGTTTTCCCACCGGATGAAGCGCGGATGGAACACACCCTCCTGATCCACATCCAGATTGACCGAGACATAGGCTTTCCTGCACTGTACGCTCATGTTCCTCACTCCTTGCTGCGCATAACGGGCAGGACACCGGCAATCCTCTTATTGCCCGGTGTCCATTATCAATTTCAAGCCAAACGAAAACTATTTTGCATTTCCGGCTTGCGCCCTCTTGACGAAATACGCAAACCGATATACAATAAATGCGTAAGGCAATTACGCATTTATCATTATACGAAAGCCGATTGCTCATGTCAAGTGGTTTTGAGCAAAAAGCGCAAGCAGATTACACATTATTACACTTACAGGTAGGAGGATATGCTATGAGGTTCGGAGAAAAGCTCCGCGCGTTGCGCAAGGAAAAGGGGCTTACTCAGGCTGAACTTGCGAAGCTGGCGGGAGTAGGTCTCAAGACCATCACCAACTATGAAAAGGGTAGCACATACCCCCAGAACCGCGAAGTTTACAGCATTCTTGCCCGGATTCTCGGATGCGATGCAGACTATCTGCACAACGAGGGCGATGACTTCATCGCTATGGCCGGACAGGAATACGGCTATCGCGGCAAGAAGGGCGCTGAACGGCTGCTGAAAGAAGTACGGGGTGCTTTTTCCGGCGGTGAGATGGCTGAGGAAGATATGGACGAGCTGATGCTTGCCATTCAGGAAGCCTACATTGATGCGAAGAAGCGCAACAAGAAGTACACGCCGAAAAAATATCTGAAATCGAAGGGAGAAGCGAAGTGAGTCCGCCGTATAGGACTTTTCTTCTGCTGTACTGAGACTGTACCATTCTGCCCGGAAGGGGTGATACCACTATGCTGATTCGAGCCGAGGAAGCCATTCAAAAGGCCAACCGTGTTGTGCGGCAGTGCGGCACAAGGAACGCTGACCGGATTGCGCGGGAGCTGGGGCTGATCGTTATGCCCCGTGATTTCTCCCGTCAAAAAGGCGCGTATATAGTCATTGAACGCAACCGATATATTTTCATCAACAAGCATCTTGACCCCGTGATGCACGACATTGTTCTGCTCCATGAGATCGGACATGACTGTCTCCATCGCAGAGAAGCAATTCAAGTCGGCGGGTTGCAGGAGTTCAACATCTTCGACATGAGAGACCAACGCATGGAATACGAGGCAAATATGTTTGCTGCGCAGGTCGCCCTTCCAGATGAGGAAATTCTGGAATACATATACGGCGGCTATGATGTCGGCCAGATTGCACGAGCCATGTGTTCCGATATAAATTTGGTAGCACTCAAGGTCTCAGAGCTAAACACGCGGGGGTATCGCTTCCGCGAACAGGAACACCGGAGCAACTTCTTGAAATGAACGAGGTGGTATGGGATGGACTATCGACGGTATCTTGAAAGAGCAATCGCAATTTTCAACGAAAACATGGATACCGATTTTTCCATCGACAATGTTGTACTGGGCTATTTAACTGCGGCCGACCAGAAACAGGTATTTGAACGCTTCTGCGTCGAGCATTTCCCCCACCGTCTGGATGACCGCTATGAGGAAGAGGGCTACTTCGATTTCTATGCGTCGGCTTTCGTTTCTGAGGAACCCGGAGCCAAAGATGGCATTCTCCTTCATACCGATATTTCATATACACCCGCAGAATTGATCCATGTTTTGCTTCATGAGCTGGCTCACATCTATTGTCTGCACAATGAGTTGGATGGTGCAAGCTTCTACAACACCTATTGTGAGGGATATACGGATAATTCCATAGAGGACGGTCAGATAAACGCCGGTTACGGTGTGTGGCGGGAGTGTATCGCAGAGATTATAGCCAGAGAACTTGACGATAACTGGGATATTCTGACCCTTGAAACGATAAAGCCGATGTTGGCACAGTTCCAGCAGGAACTTGTTCCGAACAGCGGGAAGTTCGCCATGAGCCAGATCCTCGTCGAAGTGATGACAAGCGTTGAGGTGGAAACGACCACGGAATGGGAAACGGCCAAGAAGCGCATCGAAAAGCTGGGACTGTTCAATCTGCCTTCTGAAATGGCGCTGATGGAGCTTATTTTCAAGCAGCTTCGGGGACCGCTGATCGCGATTGAGGTTGATTTCATCTCAGAAGTCGGCTTTCTGTATCTGGAAACGATCTCCATGACCATGCTGAACAGTTTGGGCAACAGGCTGATGGAGAACTGACGCATCAAACAGGATGACAAACCGAAAAGGAGAAAAACGAAATGAAATATTTGCTGTATCGTTCCTTTGGGAATCTGGACATGGATGTGAAAAAGCACGAGCTGGTTGCCGTGGAGTATGGTAAGGACATCTATGATGTGACAGACGCTCTGATTAAGGCAGCAGCGGATGATCTGGCTGGTATGCCTGAATATGAAAAATATGAAACTGCTGCGTATGCTCCTGAACCGGTGAAGGATTTTCGCAGAGTTAGGCGTTATGCCTATGAAATGATGGGTATTGTATATCCCACTCATGGCGACAAAAATATCTTGATTGATTTTGGCATTGTGGAGGAAGCGGAATGAGCAGAGAGGAACCGTATTATATCCCAATGCCGGAGGAATACGGACGCAGAAGGCTTAATGCGCTCTATCGGGAGATTCCATTGAAGGACACCACTTCGCGGCTTCTGCGGAAGTATTTTAATGCTGCTGCGAACCTGTATGGCATTATCCCCCTGCGTAAGCTCTATGGGATCATCACTTCTCAGAATAAATCGCTGGTGACAAAGGAAGAGTTTCTTGCTTTTGCAGAAATCGCAAGGCATGAATGCGAGGACTATTATATCCTTGGTAAATCCGAACTCTATTACGACGGTCCTGACACCGATCTGATGGAGTATGAAGTCATAGATATAATGCTGATCGACGAGAACCTTGACCCATATCATGAAATCCTGCGAGGACATCAGGGAAAGTCCTACTATATACCAAGCAAGAAGGAGTTTCTTGTTTACGAAAATCCCTTCTACTGTGAGGATACCCCGGAAGCGGCTGCGTTCCGAAACTTTCTCCTGTCCAAAACCACATTGCAGGAAGACATGATGGATGCTGTGTTTACCGACATCTATTGCGGTGTCCGCTGCATGAACGCAGGATTTCAGGAGGTAATGAACCGGCTGGATGATGTTGGTGTGGCATTCAAGCGCAAATCGGATGTAAGCACTTTTTCTGAGGTGTATACAGCATTCCACAATCGTGTGCGGATGCAGTACAACCGAGGCCACACCCCGGATGAACTTTTTGCCTTACTTCCCCCGGAAGAACGCATCCCGAAATCCATCTCCCTTGGTCCGAACATCCGTCAGGCAATCTCAGATGGCACCATGAACCCCAACGAGCTGCGGCAAGGCATTTTGACTATGGATATGCCCAGCGAAGAGCTGCGGATGAATTTCTTGAAACAGATCGCAGAAATTGAGGCTGCAACAAAGCCTAAGAAGGTAGGACGAAATGATCCCTGCCCATGCGGAAGCGGGAAGAAATACAAAAAGTGCTGCGGGCGGTGATGTGTATGAGAATCAAGCTGCAAACAGTCATAGATGCAATCGAACAGGTCAGCGATGCTTATATCATGCTCTACGATACCAAAACCGGCGAAACAGTTTATCTGCCCGATGTATGGATTACCGGGGAGACAGACGAAGAGCTTGCCAAACTGGTTGAGAACGAACCAGAACGATTTCTCCAATTCCCGACAAAATATGAAATCCACGAATACAGCATCATGGACAGCTTTGTGGACTATCTCCCGCCGGGAAAAATCAAAGACGAACTCAGCGCCGCCATCCGGGGCAAGGGCGCGTTCCGGCGCTTCAAGCAGTGTATCCGCTTTCATGGCATCGAGCAGCTGTGGTACGATTACAAGGCAAATGCCTACCGGGAGCTGGCCGAGCGCTGGTGCCGGGACAACGAATTGGAATACGAATAAATTGGAGGATTTGTCATGAGCAGAAAATTGGTTGCTTATTTTTCCGCCAGCGGTGTGACGGCGAAGGTGGCCGAGACGCTGGCTGAGGCGATTGGCGCGGATGTTTACGAAATTGCGCCGGAGATTCCCTACACGAAGGCTGATCTGGACTGGACAAATAAGCAGTCCCGCAGCAGCATCGAGATGAGCGGTTTGACATCTCGCCCTGCTATCGCCGGGATGCGGGACAATATGGCCGATTACGACACCCTGTTTGTCGGGTTTCCCATTTGGTGGTATGTTGCGCCGACCATCATCAACACTTTTCTGGAAAGCTACGACCTGACCGGCAAAACCATCATCCCCTTTGCTACATCCGGCAGTAGTGGCATGGGCAAGACCAATGAGAAGCTGCTTCCCAGCTGCGGGGGCGCAAAACTGCTGGACGGCAAGGTGTTCAAGAGCAATGTCAGCAAGGCTGAGATGAATCAGTGGGTGCAGTCCCTCGGCATTTAAGGAGTTTAGACAATGGCCATTCTCATCCATATCTATTACACCGGTCAGGCAGGAAGCGCAAAGCGGTTTGCGCAGGAAATGATGGACAGCGGAACCGTACAGGCCATCCGTGCCGAAAGCGGCAATTTGCGGTATGCGTATTTCTTCCCTATGGAAGAGCCGGAAACGGTGCTTCTGATGGATATGTGGGAGGATCAGGCAGCGCTTGACCGCCATCATGCGTCCCCCATGATGGAAACCATCACCCGGCTGCGGGAAAAATATCAGCTGTCCATGAGAGTGGAACGGTATCTTGTGGACAGTGAGAGAATCCCTGAAAAAGACAAGGAATTTATGGTGAAGGCGTAAAGGTGTCAGTGAGGTGTATAGGCTATGCCATTACAAATCGTCAGAAATGACATTACCAAAATGAAGGTAGATGCCATCGTCAATGCGGCCAACAGCTCCCTTCTGGGTGGTGGCGGTGTGGACGGGTGCATCCATCGCGCTGCGGGGCCGGAGCTGCTGGCCGAGTGTGAGACGCTGGGCGGCTGTATAACCGGCAGCGCAAAGCTCACAAAGGGGTACAAGCTCCCCTGCAAGTATGTGATCCATGCCGTGGGTCCCCGATGGCGTGACGGGAAGCATGGTGAACGGGAGCTGTTGGTCTCCTGCTACCGCACCTCCCTTGCGCTGGCGAAAGAGGCTGGTTGCGAGACGGTGGCCTTTCCGCTGATTTCCTCTGGTATCTACGGCTACCCCAAGGCCGAAGCCCTCCGGGTGGCAATCGAGACCATCAGCGACTTTCTGTTGGAACATGAGATGACCGTGTATATCGTCATCTTTGACAAGGCCGCGTATCAGATCGGCGGCAAACTGTTTGCGGACATCGAAGCCTTTATTGATGACCATTATGTAGAGCAGCACAGCGACACCGATGCGGAATCCCGACGCAGACGAAGCGCCTTTCGGCAGGAAGAGTCTGCGTCAGAGGAAAGCCTTGATTTTGCTGTCTGTGGGGCAGCTCCCTGTGAAGCTCCCTCCTTGCTGGCCGCTCCTATGACGGCAAAGTCGCTGGATGAGGTAATGACGCAGATCGACGAGAGCTTTTCTGAAATGCTGTTGCGGAAGATTGACGAGCTGGGTATGACGGATGCGCAGTGCTACAAGAAGGCCAACATTGACCGCAAGCTGTTCTCCAAGATCCGTTCCGACAAGCACTACAAGCCCTCCAAGCCAACGGCTATTGCTTTCGCTATTGCTTTGGAGTTGTCGTTGGATGAGACGAGGGAACTGCTGATGAAGGCCGGGTTTGCCCTGTCCCACTCTAATAAGTTTGACATCATCATCGAGTTCTTTATCACCAAGGGCAACTACAATGTCTTTGAGATCAATGAGGCGCTGTTCGCCTTTGACCAGAGTTTGCTTGGAGCATGAATAATCAGAGGCATAGCCAGTGAACAAGCATCGTTTCGGCAGTATGTAGCGAACGGAAGGGAGGCCACCGGAGCATGAAGCAACGCACTTACATTGCAATCGATCTCAAAAGCTTTTACGCCTCGGTGGAATGCCGGGAGCGCGGTCTTGACCCGATGGACACCAACCTCGTTGTCGCAGACGAAAGCCGCACCGATAAGACAATCTGCCTTGCGGTCACACCCTCCTTAAAGTCCTATGGCATCTCTGGGCGTGGACGGCTCTTCGAGGTCAAGCAGCGGGTTAAGGAAGCCAATGCCGGACGGCGGCACGATGCTCCCGGCAGAATGTTGGAGGGTAAATCCCATTTCTTCTCTGAGCTGCAAGAAAATCCGAAGCTGGAAATCGACTTCATCATCGCCCCTCCCCGGATGGCCTACTACATGGAATACAGCACCCGGATTTACGAGGTCTACCTGAAATACATAGCCCCAGAGGACATCGTGGTCTACTCCATCGACGAAGTGTTCATGGATGTGAGCGACTATCTTTCCACCTACAAGCTGTCCGCACATGACCTTGCCATGAAGATTATTCTGGATGTCATTGAGACAACCGGCATCACGGCCACAGCTGGGATCGGCACCAACCTCTTTCTCTGCAAGGTGGCAATGGACATTGTGGCAAAGCACATCCCAGCAGATGAAAACGGGGTGCGCATCGCAGAGCTTAACGAGATGACCTACCGGCAGACCATGTGGTCACATCAACCCCTCACCGACTTCTGGCGGGTAGGCCGTGGCTATGCTAAGAAGCTGGAAGAGCATGGGATGTTCACGATGGGTGATGTGGCGCGGATGTCCGAGCGCAACGAGGAATTGCTGTATCAGCTTTTTGGGAAAAATGCGGAACTGCTGATCGATCATGCGTGGGGCTGGGAGCCGACTACCATTGAGGCAATCAAGGCATACCGGCCAAGCTCCAACAGCTTAGGTTCAGGACAAGTGCTTCACTGCCCCTATGATGCTGAAAAGGCAAGGCTTGTTCTGCGAGAGATGGCAGATATGCTCTCTCTGGATTTGGTGGATAAGGGGCTTGTCACCGATCAGCTGGTGGTGACGGTGGGCTATGACATTGAAAACCTCACCGATCCTGCAAGAAAAGCAAAGTATCACGGCGCGGTTGTGAAGGATCATTACGGGCGGCAGATCCCCAAACACGCCCACGGCACAATCAATCTGGATGGATACACGGCCTCCACCAAGAAAATCATGTCCGGCGCAGCGGAGCTGTTTGACCGCATCGTGGACAAAACCCTTCTGATCCGAAGACTGAATGTTGTGGCAAACCATGTTCTACCGAAAGCGTCCGCGCCTAAGAAGAACGAGCGCTTTGAACAGCTTGACCTTTTTACCGACTATGCGGCGCAGGAAGCACAGCAGGAACAGGAGCAGCAGGAATTAGAACGCGAGCAGAAAATGCAGACTGCCATGCTGACCATCAAAAAGAAGTTTGGAAAGAATGCAATCCTCCGGGGAATGAACTATGTAGAGGGCGCAACGGCCAAAGACCGAAACGAGCAGATTGGAGGTCATAAGGCATGAGAATCGCCACATGGAATGTGGAACGGCTCAAGCACAAAAAGCACCTTGAGCAGATGCAAGACTTATGTGATAGCGTCCATGCCGACATCCTTGTTCTGACTGAGACGGACAAGCGATTGCATCCAAACTACGCTTTCTGCTGTGAGTCTGCACCTTTGTTGGAAGACGAAGCTGTTCATTATGCTGTTACTGAGAATCGAGTATCAATCTACACCAACTATCCCGTTATTCAACTGCATCAAACCTATGAGCCGCATACTGCCGTTTGTGCCGAACTGAAAACGGAAGCCGGAAATCTACTCGTGTATGGAACGATCATAGGCACTCTGGGCAACCGCCATCCTTCTTTCATGGAGGAACTACGCTGGCAGCGTGATGACATTCGCCGTCTGTCCGAACTGGGCGATGGGATATGTGTGTGCGGCGATTTTAACTGTTCCTTCTCCGATAACTACTATTTCACACAAGCCGGTAGGACAACACTTTTGGATTTGTTTCGAGATACAGGCTTGACCCTTTTGACCGAGAGGCAACCGGAGTGCATTGACCATATCGCCATTTCAGGAAATATGGTTTCCTCCAAACAACCAATTCTGGAAGAATGGAATACGGACAAGCGTTTATCCGACCACAAAGGAATTGTGGTATCCTTTTGAGGGAAGGTGGCGAAAAATCATGAATACACAGTATGATGACATCATCCATCTACCCCATCATGTCTCCAAGACAAGACCGCAGATGTCCATGCTGGATCGCGCCGCGCAGTTTTCCCCCTTCGCTGCTCTCACCGGCTACGAAGATGCAATTCAGGAAACCGGGCGTTTGACAGATGAGAGGATGGAACTGAGCGACGAAGATCGGGAACTGCTGGACAGGAAATGGCATTATCTCCAAGAAATCATATCCGACAGACCGGAGATCACCGTTACATACTTTGTCCCTGATGAGAAGAAAGCCGGAGGCTCCTATCTCACCTTGTCCGGTGCTGTCCGAAAGATGGATGAGTTTGAGCGCATCCTGATCTTGACGGATGGCAGAAAGATAAGATTGGATGACATCGCTGACATGGAGGGAGAAGTCTTCGCACCTTTCTTCCGGCAAGAGGAAAACTAAATATCCAATGTAAGCGAAAGGCTCAATACCGCGTTGGTGTTGAGCCTTTTCTGCAACATAGAAGGGAGAGGGAATTATGAAAATCGTGTCGTGGAATTTGAATGGACTGATCGCAAGCATGAAAAACGATGCCATTGAGCCGTTGCGCGACCGAAAACCGGACATTATCTGTTTTCAGGAAATTCGTACACAGCAAGAGCCGGTTACACTGAATGGCTATACCCATTACTGGAATCACAGTGAGCGTGATGGGTACTCCGGCACGGCAGTCCTTACCCGTGGTCAGGAGCCGGAGCGTGTCCTGAATGGGTTTCTGAGCGGTTTTCCAGACAAGGAAGGGCGGCTCATCACGATGGAGTTCTCTGACTTCTATCTTGTCAACGCCTATGTCCCCAACTCACAGAAGAATCTCAAGCGTCATGCGTATCGCATGGACTGGGACGCGGCTCTCCGTGAACACATCCTTGAACTGATGGAGGAAAAACCTGTTATTCTCTGCGGAGATTTTAATGTCGCGCGATCCGAGCTGGATATTTACGCTGAAAATATGCGGCAATACTGGGCTGAGCAGGGCTATCTCTCAGATGAACGCTCCAACTTGGAAACGCTTCTGGAATGCGGACTTTGTGATGTGTTCCGGGAACTGAATCCAGATCAAAGAAGTTATACTTGGTGGAGCAACCGCCTGAACAAGCGCCACGAAGACCGTGGGTGGAGGCTGGATTACTTTCTGGTGTCCGAAGAACTCATGGAACATATCGTGGACATTAAGCACTTATCCGAATTGCTTGGCTCGGATCACTGTCCTGTTGAGTTGGAGGTCAGGGTATGAGCATCAAACTTCCTGATGAACTTCTGGCAAAAATGTGGGATGAGATGGACTGGTCAGCTGCGGAAGAAAAGCTGGCAAAGCTCCAAGAAAGATTGACCATTGCTGTCTACCGGAAAAACGACAAGGAGATCACAGACATCCAGAAACGCATCGTGCGTGATACGGAAATCAAATGCTTGGCTGTTCGCCATGTTGTAAACTCAACTTCAAGTCCCGGTGTCGATAAAATCAAATGGAAAACCTCTGCCGAAATGATGAGGGCGGCGATGTCGCTCACTTCTAAGGGATACCGAGCATCCCCGATGAGACAGGTCATCATTGTTGCAAAGAACACCGGGAAAGAACGCAGACCACGACTGCCCACCTACTACGACAGGGCAATGAATGTGCTGTATGGCTACTCGTTAATTCCCGTCACGGAAGCGATGGCCGAGCGCAAATCCTTTGCGTTCAGGCCGGGACGCTCTACACAGGACGCTCATGCCTATGTCCTCGAAGCCCTGAAAGGAAATGACGCACCGGACTATGTTGTATGCGGGGACATCAAATCCTATTACTCTCATATACAGCACTCTTGGCTTTTGAAAAATGTTCCGATGGACAAGCGCGTCCTTGCGGAGTTTCTGAATGCGGGTATTGTCTTTGCCGGGGAGTTGTTCCCGGCAGAGGATATTGGAATTTCAGAGGGATCAAATATTTCTCCATACTTGGGGAACTTTGTGCTGGACGGGTTGCAGAAACATATCTTCAACGGACTCCACGGGACTGCCTCGCCGGATGACTTCGCCAATGGAAATCTCATCCGATTTGCAGATGATATTCTCGTCACAGTGCGCAGCATTGAAGATGCGCAGCGGATAGTTGCCCTGTTGAGGACATTCCTTGATGAACGCGGACTTGTGCTTTCCGAAGATAAAACAAAAATCTGCAAGGTGACGGATGGCTTTAACTTCTTATCCCGCACCTACATCCGCAAAAATGGCCTGATGCACTCCTTCCCCTCCGACAAGGCGGTGGAACGATTCATTGATGAACTGAGGAAGACGATCCAAACAAACCGAAAGTCGCAGAGAGAACTCATTTTGCTGTTAAATCGGAAATTGAAGGGCTGGGCTGGGTATCATCGGTACACCGATGCGTCAGACGCATTCCGGCGGGTGGACGCTGCGGTACAGACCGCTCTACTGGAAGCGGCAATCGCCAAGCATCCCAAACTGCCTCTACCCAAAATCCAAGCGAAGTATTGGTATCGGGAGTCGGACGGAAGACACTGCTATGCCTTGCCGGATGATAAGAGTATTCGTGTTGTGAGGCTCGCAGACGCTCTGCTTCTTACCCATAACAAAGTGAAGACCAATGCAAATCCCTTCGTTGAAAGAGATTATACAGAATGCCGCACTCATGCGCGAGAAATCCAGAATGTTTCGGGACCATACCGGGCAATTTGGGAACGCCAAAACGGACGGTGTTATTATTGCGGTAGACCGATTTTAGTTGATCAACCTCGAACCACCATCCAGCTTGATCTTTCACGCCCTCCTTCGGTGCGCAACTCCGCTTATATTCATCGGATGTGCGAAGCCAACGAACTTGAGATTGTTCAAACAATGGAGGACATTTCTGTGCTACGGCCTTATGATGTCTGCAATATTCTTGAAGGAATTGCTGTCCGACACGAACAAATGCAAGAGCAGAAGAGAATCAAAAGAGAAATTCGTCCCGATTGGAAGCACTACAAGCTCAAAATGTTCTTCGCAAAATCCACGGCATCTTCTATCACGCTGACTTTTAAGCAGATCGAAGGAATTGACGAAAGGCCACTTCCAAAGTCGGCAAGAAAAAACCGTGATTGGTGGTATCCCCGCTCAAACTGCAACATGATTGCCGAGGCATGGCGCACCGAAGGATATACGCTTCACTCTCTCGACATCGAAAAAGAAAAGATAAAACTTCGTCGTGAAGAGGAAGGCTTGTCGAAGCTTGTAGTCCCCTCTGTGTTGACCAGTGGTAAACTGCCGGACAATGCGGTGTATGAACTGGAAACCCACATGGCATACATCATCAGCAAGTATGGTCTGGACAAAAAGAAGGATTGAGATGTCGCTTTCCATGCGACCACACAACCTACATTCTTCTGTAAAATATGGTTGTAAGGTATAGGCAAGCAGTCATATTTTACGGAGGGATTCATGATGAAAAAGAACTTGACGGAAATTATCTTTATTCTTGACCGCAGCGGCTCCATGAGCGGACTTGAAGCAGATACCATTGGTGGCTTCAATTCTATGATTGAGAAGCAGAAAAAGGCAGATGGCGAAGCTCTGATCTCCACTGTCCTCTTTGACAATGTGAGCGAGGTCATTCATGACCGGGTGAGCGTTCAGGACATCCAGCCTATGACCGATAAGGATTACACGGTGCGCGGTTGCACAGCTCTGTTGGATGCAATCGGCGGGGCAATCCATCATATCGGGAACATCCACAAGTATGCACGAGCCGAGGATGTCCCGGAGCATACCCTGTTCGTCATCACAACGGACGGCATGGAGAATGCCAGTTGCCACTATACTGCCGAGCGCGTCAAGCAGATGATTGAGCGGCAGAAGGCTCGCTACAAGTGGGAGTTTCTGTTCCTTGGTGCCAATATTGACGCGGTAGAGACTGCAAGGCATTTCGGCATCGGGTCAGACCGCGCCGTGACCTATCACTCTGACAGTGCGGGGACACAGCTCAACTATGAGGTCTTGAGTGAGGCCATTTGCGCCGTCCGTGGCAGTGCGCCGTTGGGGGCAGATTGGAAAAAGCGGATTGATGAGGATTTTGAAAGCCGTGGGAAAGGTGGCAGAAATTCATGAGAACAATTACCGTAACAGGCGTTGGCAGTATTTCTGCGAAGCCGGACTACATCATGCTCTCGCTCAACATTGATTCCACCGATAAGGAGTATGACAAGGCTCTACAAAAGGCAAACGAGCGAATCCACTTGCTTCGAAAAGTGGCGCAGCAAAACAACTTTGATGAGGGGAGCCTGAAAACAACAAGCTTTCGTGTCACCACGGAATATGAAAATGTGAAGGATCGAAGCGGAAATTACAGGCGAGAGTTTGTGGGCTACTGCTGCTCATACCGTCTGAAATTGGCCTTTGATTTTGATAACCTGAGATTGATTAAGGTGCTTTCTTCCATTTCTGCGAGCGACGCAAAACCAGAATTGAGCATTGCCTTCACGGTAAAAGATCCATCCAAGGTCCACGAGGCGCTGTTAGAAAACGCGGCTCTGAACGCAAAGAATAAGGCCGAAGTATTGTGCCGGAGTTCCGGGGTGAAGTTGGGAGAACTGCTCAGCATCAACTGTAATTGGGATGAACCGAATGTCATCTCTCGCACCCGATACGAAATTACAGACGAGATGATTCCACCTATGGCTGCAAGCGAATGTTCTATGCCGGAAGTTGAACCGGATGATATTGATGTCCGAGATACCGCAACCTTTGTTTGGGAGATCAGCTGATGAAATACAGCGGTTTAGAAAAGGCGCTTTCGAGCGTCTTTTCTTTTTTTGAATTTATTCGTCTCTTACTACCAAGTTTTCCGAACAGGATGTCCGTTGTAGCGTGAAGAGGGTAAAAGCAAGAAGTTCTCTTGAGGAATACGAAACGAGAGAATAGCAAGCACAGCCGGTGTTGCCACACACGGCGATTTTCGATTAAGGAGACCCTACCCTTAATCCTGAAAATGCTTGTTGGGATGTCTCCCAAACCCTCTATCTTTGCGAAGGGACGGAACATCTATGGCGAACAGAACCAGACCCATCATCCTCCGGCTTGCTGTCACGGAGTATGAAAAACGCCTCATTGAAAACAAGATGCAGCAGATCGGAACGGAGAATTTTGGCGCGTATGCAAGGAAGATGCTGATTGACGGCTACATCATCAAGGTGGACTACACGCAACAGAAAAAGCTCGCCGCCGCTGTCAGTCGGATCGCATCCAACATCAATCAGATTTGCCGACGCATCAACTCGACGGGACATTTCTACGAGGATGATGTTGCCGAGCTGAAAGAGAGGCAGAAAGAGATATGGCAATTACTAAAATCAAGCCAATCCGAGGAACTGTGAACAAGGCGATTGCCTATATCACTGACCCGAAGAAAACCGATGACGCACTGCTGGTATCTTCTTTCGGCTGTGCGGCCAGCGATGCAGCGGCCAAGGAATTTGAGTGGACGAGGAACCTTGCCGCCCAGCGCGGGATGCAGATACCGAAGGTGATCGCCCGTCATCTGATCCAGTCCTTCGACATCGGTGAGGTATCACCGGAACAGGCGCATGAGATCGGTAAACAGTTTGCCGATGAATGGCTCAAGGGGAAATATGAGTATGTGATCGCTACCCATATCGACAAAGGCCACTGCCATAATCACATCATCTTCAATGCTGTCAACTTCGTGGACTTTCACAGCTACCGCAGCAACAAGCGCACCTACCGGGAGCTTCGCCAACTCAGCGACGAGATATGCAAAGAGCATGGACTTTCTGTAATCCCACCCTCTCAGGGCAAGGGCATGGACTACAAGGAGTACACCGAAGCTAAGCGCGGTACAAGCTGGAAGCAGAAGCTCCGGCAGACGATAGACCGCATGGTCATCACGGCAAAGGATTGGGACGAGTTTCTAAAGCTGATGCAGGAGGCCGGTTACGAAATCAAACCGGGCAAGTACATTTCCTTCCGCGCTGAGGGACAGGAGAGGTTCACCCGCGCAAAAACAATCGGAGAAAACTATACCGAAGAACGGCTCAAGGAACGCATCGCCGGACGCAATCCCCGCAAACAGCGGATGCAGACTGAGCGAAAAGGCATCTCCCTCATTATCGACATTCAGAATAGTATCAAGGCACAGGAAAGCAAAGGCTATGAGCATTGGGCGAAGATCCACAACCTCCAAGAAGCCGCCCGTACCATCAGCTATCTCACCGAGAATGGCCTTCTCCGGTATGCTGATCTTGAGGCCAAAGTCGAGGATATTCACAGTTCCTATGATCGTACCGGCACTGAGCTGAAAGCGGTGGAGGCTCGGCTGCGGGAGGTGCAGCCGCTCATAAAGAACATCAGCAATTATCAGCGGATCAAACCGGTTTACGAAGCCTACCAGCGGGCAAAAGACAAAGCAGCCTTCCGTTCTACCCACGAAGCGGAGTTGGTGATCTTCGAGGCAGCACGAAGCACACTCCTTGCCATTCAGGGAGAGGAACAGCTGCCCAGCCTCAAGTCACTGCGAACAGAGCAAGAGCAGCTTGCTCAGGAGCAGCAGCGGCTATACGAGGAACGGGCAAATCTCAAAAAACAGGCAAAGCAGATCGATACCATCCGGGCAAATGTCATCAATTACCTCAACTTGTCTCCAGAACAGGAAACGCAAAAAGCCAAAGACGCTCAGCGCGAATAAGAAAAACAGGGGTTTGCCGAGAATATCCTTTCGGCAAACCCCTGTTTTCTTCTGGTAAAAATATTATGCGTTCGCATGAATTTTCTCGCTTTTCACAGAGAGATATGCTATAATGAAACTGTACTTTTGCAACCATGTAGTATTGAAGAAGAGGTGCAAAACATGGCAGTATCCTACAAGAAGTTATTTAAGATTCTCATTGACCGCGATATGAAGAAAAAAGAGTTTCGAGATTATGTCGGCATCAGTTACTCTACCATGAGCAAGCTGGAAAAAGGCGAAAATACGACGGTTGAAGTGCTGGAGAAAATATGTCTCAAGCTCGGTTGCGGGATCGATGATATTATGGAGATTCTACCTGACAGTCCCGATAATGGGACAGGTCAAGGTGTAGAATAATATTGGGGAGGAACAATCAGCAGGATGGAAAGAAAAGAATATAGCGCGGGCGCGGTGAAGATGTCCTTCTGGTTTATCGAGTTCCGCAAGGTTGTCCAGCTTCTTCACGACGGGAAAAGCATGGATGAGATCAAAACTCTCGCACAGAGCGAGAATATCTTTGCAGCACCAACCGCGCTGCGCTCCAACCAGATTTATAGCACCGTGGCCGGGAGAATCAGATCGCTGGATCAGAGTTTCATTCCATACTTTTTGACCGGCGACCTTGCGACACAAAAGCTCTATGCGCTGATCGCAGCGATGGCGTATGACACACTCTTCTTTGATTTTGTCTACGAGGTTATCCGTGAAAAGATGATCGTCGGCAGCAACGAGCTGGCAGACAGCGATGTGCGCGTTTTTTTCAAAAACAAGCAGCAGCAAAACGAAAAAGTGGCCGGATGGACGGACGCAACCTTGGTTCGTTTGGGGCGTTGTTACAAGACAATGCTCTACGAAGCCGGGGTCATAGATAAGTCGAAAACGGCCAGAACTATATTGAAACCAATCTTCGACCCGGAGCTATCCCGTTGGTTGGAGCAAAATAACATGGCAATCTACGAGAAAGCACTGACGGGGGTGAAGTAATGGATTTGACAGCGAGACTGGATGCGATGGAAGCAGCCATCAAGAAGCCTTCCTTCCGGCAGAGCAGCGGAAAAGCCAACGAGGTCAACTACTGGATTTTTGATTATCCGCCGGAAAAGGAATTAGAAGTCCGTGAGCGGATTGAGTATATGAAGAACAAAAATCAGAAAGGCACTGACGAATATCAGCTGGTTGTCTTCGACCTCTACGACATTATCATTGACTTTTTGGAACGCAAGAATTTTGTAGACAAGTGCTGTGACTTCGAGAAGAAGCGGGGCTTCGGGCGGATCGTAAAAGCGGTCAGCAACTCCATGAAGGTAAGTGAAAGTGACAGCCTGATTGTTCAGTATATTCAGGAAAACACACCGGAAAACGCCATCGTCTTCCTGACCGGAGTGGGCAAAAGCTATCCTCTCCTGCGCTCCCACAATGTGCTGAACAATCTTCATCAGTCTTATCTCCGCGCTCCGGTGGTCATGTTTTTCCCCGGCACATACAACGAGCAAGAACTGATTCTCTTCAACGAGATCAAAGATGATAACTATTACAGAGCCTTCCGGCTTGTAAAGTGATGGAGGTAGCGCAATGCAGATCAAAGAAATGTTTGCCAAGAAGATCGACAGAGAGATTCAAGGCGTTATCATAGTCGGACAGGGTGAGGACTCCAATGTCTCACAGGAGCTTGAAGAATATGTTGTAACCCGCGAGCTGCAAAAGCATTTTGCCGACTTCTACGCTTCCTATAAGAAGGGCATTGTGGGGACTACCCCGAAGATGGGCGTTTGGATTTCCGGTTTCTTTGGAAGCGGTAAATCTCACTTTCTGAAAATCCTCTCCTACCTTCTGGAGAACCGTCAGGTGAGCGGCAAAAAGGCGCTGGACTACTTCATCGACGATAAAAAGATCATCGACCCGATGGTTCTGGCCGATATGAAGCTCGCTGCCGAGACCCCAACCGATGTTATCCTGTTCAACATTGATTCCAAGAGCGAATCTACGGGAAAGCAGAACAAGGATGCCATCGTCAATGTGTTCCTCAAGGTATTCAACCAGATGCAGGGCTTCTGCGGCTCCATCCCTCATGTTGCCGATCTGGAACGCCGTCTGTCTGAGGAAGGCCGCTACGATGAGTTCAAATCCGCTTTTGAGGAAGAATACGGCGAACCGTGGGAAACCTCCCGACAGGACTTCGACTTTATTCAGGACAGCGTGGTAGACGCGCTTGTTTCGATGGATTTCATGAGCGAGGCTGCTGCGCGGAACTGGTGTGAAAAGGCCGTAGAACCGTATACCATCAGCATTGAAGACTTTGCAAGGCGTGTCAAAGCCTACATTGATCGCAAGGGAAACAACCACCATGTTGTCTTCCTCGTGGATGAGATCGGCCAGTACATCGGAGACGATTCCAAGCTCATGCTCAACCTCCAGACCGTGACCGAAGAGCTGGGCAAGGAATGTATGGGCAAGGCGTGGGTCATCGTGACCAGCCAGCAGGACATCGACTCCATCACCAAGGTCAAGGGCAACGACTTCTCCAAAATTCAGGGACGCTTTGACACCCGTCTCTCCCTCTCTTCCGCCAATGTGGATGCGGTGATTAAGAAGAGAATCCTCGAAAAGACGGACGCGGCGGCGCAGTCTCTCCGGCTGCTTTATGAGCAGAAGGCGACCATCATCAAGAACCTCATCATCTTCAACGACACGGCAGAGAAAAAACTGTATTCCAGCGAAACCGACTTTGCAGAGGTCTATCCCTTTGTGCCGTATCAGTTCAACTTGCTTTCCAGCGTATTGACCTCCATCCGTACCCACGGTGCGTCCGGCAAGCATCTGTCCGGCGGTGAGCGCTCCATGTTGGCGCTCTTCAAGGAGTCCGCCGTCAATCTCATGAACGAAGAGATGGGCGTGATCGTCCCCTTCCATCGCTTCTATGACGCGCTGGAAAACTTCTTGGATCACAGCCATAGCGGTGTCATCATCCGCGCCTACGACAACAGCTACATCAACCCGGAGAAGAAGGACAGGGATGTCTTTGCCATCAATGTCCTGAAAACCCTCTTCATGATTAAGTATGTGCTGGAGATTGAATCGAACATCGACAATATCACCAGCCTGATGATTGAGAACATTGACGATGATCGGATCGAACTGAAAGGCCGCGTGGAGGAAGCGCTGAAGGTCCTGATGCGGCAGATGCTCGTGCAGAAAAACGGCAGCATCTATGTCTTCCTGACCGATGAGGAACAGGAAGTCAACAACGAGATTGAAAAGGAAAATGTGGAGACTCCGGAGATCATCACCAAGGTTTCGGAGATGATTTTCGAGGACATTTTCCCCGGCAAGAAATACACTTATCCCGCCTTCAATGGCCGCTATGCGTTCTTCTTCAATCAGGCTGTGGATGACCGCCCCTATAAGGCCAACCAGAACTACGATGTGGGGCTGCGCATTCTGACCCCTTGGTACGACGGCAGCACCGATGATGCCACCCTTCGCATGATGTCCGGTCAGGGCAAGGAGGTTCTGGTTGTTCTTCCCGGCGACGCGGAGTTCCTGAAAGAAATCCAATACTACTTGAAGATCGAAGGCTTCCTGCGTAAGAACACCTCTACCCAGCTGGCGAAGTATGAGACCATCAAGGAAGCAAAGCGGGTGGAGATGCGGGAGCGCAACGCCAACGCAAAGCTCTATCTGACCGAGGCACTGAAAGAGGCGACCATCTATGTGAACGGCGATATTGCCCGTGTAAACGGCAAGGAAGTCGCCACCCGGATCAATGAGGCCATTGGCCGTCTGGTGCAGACGGTCTACCACAAGCTGTCCTACATCGACACCCCGATGGGTGAGGCGGAGATCCGCAAGCTGCTCCACACCAGCAATCAGCTGTCCCTCGGACTGGAGGGCGGCACCGAGAGCAATGCTCACGCGCTGGACGATGTTCAAGGCTTTATCTCTCTCAACACCCGCAATCACATGAAGACCTCCATGAAGAGCGTGAAGGATCGCTTTATGAAAGCTCCCTATGGATTTGTGGAGGACGATGTGTTCTGGCTGGTTGCTCGCCTGTTCAAGCGCGGAGACCTGACCTTCACCGTCAATGGGGCAACCGTCAGCCTGAATAACAAGACCGAGGAAGAGATCATCGGCTTCATCACCAAGAAGGCGTTTGTGGAGAAGCTGCTGATGGAAGAGCGCACCCGCGTACCGGATAAGGATAAAAAGGCTGTCCGGGATGTGATGAAAGAAGTGTTCCAGACCACCACTTCGGCGGAGGACGAGGACACCATCATGAAGAACTTCCAGAGGTATGCGCAGAATACCATCTATGAGCTGGAACGGCTGGAAGTCTACTACAAAGAACACCGCTACCCCGGTAAGAAGGTGCTGGAGACCGGCAAGAACCTGATGCTGGCCGTTGTGCAGATTCAGTCTGCGATGGACTTCTTTACGACGGTTTCCAAGAAGCGAGATGACTTCTACGATTTTGCCGAGGACTATGAACCCATCAAGGCATTCTTCGCTGGAGAGCAGCTGACCATCTTCACCCGCGCTCTGGATATGCTGGCAATCTACGATGACAGCAAGACCTACATCGTGAACGCTGAGCTGGAGGACATTGTGGCGCAGATGCGCTCCATCGTCGGTCAGGAGAAGCCCTATGCCAACATTCCCAAGCTGCCGGAACTGCGGGAGAAGTTCATGTCCTGCTATGTGAAGATTTTGCAGCAGGAATCCGCCCCGGTGCTGGATTCCATCGATCAGGCAAGGGCGCGGGTACTGGAAGTCCTCTCCGCCAAGGAATACAACGAACAGAAGAGAAACACCTACTTTACCCTGTTCCGAGAGATTCGAGACGGTGCCGAGCATTGCAACAATGTGTCCTCTCTCCGCAGCTATGCAGACAAGGCGGATGCCCTCAAACTCCGACTGCTCAATGAGATGGATGCGCTGGACAACAAGCTGGCGCAGCAGCGGGCAGCGGAAGAGGCTCGCCGCAAGGCTGAGGAAGCCAAGCAAAACGGCAATCCCACTGCTGAGGTTGACCCTGCTCCCGTGAAGATCCGCAAGACCAAGAATGTCTCCATCAAGATGATGACCGGGACTTCCTCTTGGCGTCTGGAGAGCAAGGCGGACATCGACAAGTACATCGCCGGTCTGCGCGATACGCTGGAGGCGCAGCTGGCTGAGGATACCATTGTGAATGTGGAGTTCTAAGGAGAATACCCATGTCAATCTCTCAGATTGAAAGTAAGATTAAATCACTGCAAGCTGAAATAGCTCGGTTAAACAAGCAGAATACCACCGAGGCCGGAAAAGAAGCAAAGGCTCAGGAGGCAATTAGGCGGACTCAAAAGTCCATCACAAAATCTACATCCCTGTCATCCCTCAAGACAAAGCAGCGCACGATGGCTTCTGAGTCGGACAAAGCGAACAAGGCCAGAAAAAAGCAGACAGAGCTTCTTGAGAAGATTGGTAAAAAGAAAGCCGAATTAGCAAAGCAGCAAAGCCTTTTGCAAAAGGAACAGGATAAAGCGTTCAAGGCTCTGACTGACCAACAGAACATGATGATTGCGGCGCAGCAGAAAATTGTTTCGGAGGCAGGTGCTATTCAGATGAGCATAAAAGAGAAGGAATATGACTTCTTTATTTCTCATGCTTGGGAGGACAAGGAAACGGTTGCAAAGCCGTTGGCCGATGCAATGATCGAAAAAGGTGCAAAGGTCTGGCTTGATAAGTACCAAATGACAGTTGGAGACAGTCTGCGTCAGTCCATTGATGACGGACTGGCGCACTCCAGATATGGAATTGTCATTCTTTCAGAGACCTATTTTAAGAAATTCTGGACAGGCAAGGAGCTGAACGGACTTTTTGCCAAACAGGAAGATGGACAAAAAGTTATCTTGCCGGTCTGGCACAATATTTCAAAGGATAAAGTGAAAGAATATAGCCCTATTTTGGCAGATATGCTGGCATTGAAAACTGCGGACTTCACAATAGATGAGCTTGCCGAACAGTTTGTCTCGCTCATCCGATGAAGGAGAATAACCAATATGAATAAGACTGCAATCAAAAACTTTGCGATCTGGGCGCGGAACAAGCTCATTGCGGACATCCAGTACCGCGCCGGATTGATGGGCATTACAGCGGAGGGCATCAAAAATGCTCTGCCGCAGTCTACCCCCAATATGGAGTTCTATGACATCGGCACTGCGGAACCGTACTCCATCACCGGCGAGGCCATCCGCCAGCGGCAAAAGCTGGTGGAAACCATCCGCCGAAAAGAAGCGGACAGTGACTATCCCACCGCCTACAAGTATATTTTGGAAGAGGTGGCCTACACCTGGTTCAACCGCCTCATTGCCATCCGCTTCATGGAGGTCAACGACTATTTGCCCTCCCACATCCGCGTTTTGTCCTCTGAGAGCGGCAAGGTGGAGCCGGATCTGGTCACGACCCCCTTTGATGCTGAGCTGGACTTCAACCCGGATGAGCAAGAGACCATTCTGCGGCTGAAAACTGAGAGTGCGCTGGATGAGCTGTTCCGCCTGCTCTTCATCAAGCAGTGCAATGCCCTGAACGAGATTCTTCCTGCCCTCTTCGAGAAGACAAGCGATTACACCGAGGTGTTGCTGAACCTTTCTGTGGTGGATCAGGAAGGCGTGGTCTATCGCCTCATTCATGACATCGACGAGGATGATTTCAACATCGAAAAAGGCGGTCAGGTGGAGATCATCGGCTGGCTGTACCAGTATTACAACACCGAACCGAAGAACGCCGCCTTTGCCAAGAACGGCAAGATCACCAAGGACGAGATCCCCGCCGTGACCCAGCTGTTTACCCCGGACTGGATTGTCCGCTACATGGTGCAGAACAGCCTTGGCCGTATCTTTATCGACAAGCGGAAAAACGAGGGTGTCTTTGCCGACGGGCGTGATCCGGACGAAATGACTTGGGATGAGATTGAGACGAAACGGATTTCCAACGAAGAGTTTATTGCTGAGCAGATGGGCTGGAGGTATTACTTGCCGGAAGCCGCACAGACAAAGGAAGTTCGTAAGCAGCTCGATGAGATCCAGCAACAAAGCGAGTATAAGGATGTGCGGGACATCAAAGTCATCGACCCCTGCATGGGCAGCGGCCATATTCTGGTCTACGCTTTCGATGTGCTGATGCAGCTGTATGAGGATGCCGGGTACAGCCAGCGGGATGCCGCCAAGAGCATTCTGGAAAACAACCTCTATGGTCTCGACATTGATGACCGCGCCTACCAGCTGGCCTACTTTGCTGTGATGATGAAGGCACGGCAGTATAACCGCCGTATTCTAAGCGCGGAAACGCCTTGCCATGTCTACGCCATTCAGGAGAGCAACAACATCAACCGCACCCATCTGAAATATCTCGGCGCTGGAATGGATGATTTTGAGATCAATACTGCCCGTGTGCAGCTGGAGGGGCTGCTGGACACCCTATGGGATGCCAAGGAGTACGGCTCCATTCTCAAGGTGGAGAGCTACAACTGGGAACTGCTGCGCCGCTTCGTTTCGTCTGCGGATGCCGGAGAGCAGATCACGATGGACAGCGCCGGTTTGGAAGGAACCGTGGCGCAGCTGTTGACCCTCATCGACATCGCGGAGACGATGGAGCGGAAGTATGATGTGGTGGTGACCAATCCGCCGTATATGGGCAGTTCTGGTATGGGGGACAAGCTCTCGGATTTCGTTAAAAAGAACTATCCTGACAGCAAGAGTGATATGAGCACGGTCTGCATGGAAAGAGCGATTTCTATGTGCAAGCCAAATGGCTATATGACAATGATTAACATACCTGTTTGGATGGTTTTAACCAGTTATGAGAAGTTCAGACGCAATTTAATCCAAAGCAATACTATTGTGAATGTCATTCATCCCGGCCGTGGCATTTTTGGTTCAGACTTTGGCTCAGTAACCTTTGTAATCAAAAGATGTAAGGTCATGGGCTTTAGTGGAACATACCGAAGACTTTTTGAAAATGCGGGCGATGTCGAAACAGTTGAGGAAAGAGAGAAGCAATATATTTCCGGAAAAGGGCAATTCTTCGCAACGCAAGATGAGTTTAACAAGATTGCCGGTGCTCCGATTGCCTATTGGGTTTCAACGCAATTTCGGAAAGCATTTAGCTTCCCAAAATTAGGATCAATACTTTTCCCAAAAACAGGTTTAACAACGGGGGACAACGAAAGATACCTGAGACTTTGGTTTGAAGTTTCCAAAGAAAAGATTGGCAAGAAATGGTTTTATCTGAATAAGGGTGGAGAATTCAGAAAATGGTATGGCAATAATGAATATGTGCTTAATTGGGAACATGATGGTGCAGCAATAAAATCTGCCTCTGGCTCAACCATACGAAATTCAGAATTTTATTTTCGTGACGGAGTAACATGGTCTAAGATAACCGCATACAAATTCTCAGGCCGTTTTTCTCCGTCTACGCACTTGTTTGACGCAGTTGGATTAACTTGTTTTACTGACGGTTGCACTGATCTCATGTATGTCCTCGCCTATTTTTGCTCGAATGTCGCAAACCACTTCCTTAGCGTTCTCAACTCAACAGTTACATTTACAACTGGATCTGTTGCTAACTTGCCATTTGCATATCCAGAAGCTTGTGTCCCTCCTGTCAGCGTGTTAGCAAAGAGAAATGTAGATTTTTCAAGAAAAGACTGGGATTCCTATGAGACCTCCTGGGACTTCCAGCACCATCCCCTCATCCGCTCCGTCTCCACTGTCGCGGATGCCTTTGCGCAGTGGGAAGCTGAATGTAATGACCGATTTGCTCAGCTGAAGGCCAACGAGGAAGAACTGAACCGCATCTTCATCGACATCTACGGCTTGCAGGACGAGTTGACCCCGGAGGTGGAGGACAAGGATGTGACCGTCCGCAAAGCCGACTTGCAGCGGGACATCAAGAGCCTTTTGTCCTACGCCGTTGGCTGTATGTTTGGCCGCTACTCGCTGGACACCGAAGGGCTGGCCTACGCTGGTGGGGACTGGGACGAGAGTAAATACAAAACCTTCCTCCCGGATGCGGACGGCATCCTGCCCATCACAGACGAAGAGTATCTGGGGGACGATATTGTCACCCGTCTGTGCAGCTGGCTGAGCGTGGTTTACGGCAAGGAAACGCTGGAGGACAATCTTGACTACATTGCAAAAGCTCTTGGCACCAAGGGCGACAGCAGCCGGGAGATCATCCGCAGCTATTTCCTCAAGGACTTCTTCAAAGACCACTGCAAGATTTACCAGAAACGGCCTATCTACTGGCTGTTCGACAGCGGCAAGCAGAACGGCTTCAAGGCGCTGATCTATCTCCACCGTTACACGCCGGACACCATCGGCAACCTCCGCGTGGACTACCTCCACAAGATGCAGCGGGTCTACGAGTCCGAGATTGGCCGGATGCAGGATATGATCGACCACAGCCAAAGCGCCCGCGAAGTGGCCGTCTCCACCAAGCGAAAGGAAAAGCTCCAGAAGCAACTCAAGGAGTGCCGGGAGTACGACGAGATGATCGGCCACCTCGCCCTGAGCCGCACCACACTTGACTTGGACGATGGCGTGAAGGTCAACTACGAGAAAATCCAGACCGCCAGCGACGGAAAGAAATATCCGGTTCTGGCTAAGATTTGACGAGAGAGGTGTCCTATGAGCTATCGTTGGATTCCCATAATAGCCACTCTTGCGATTATGCTCATAGGGCATATCCTCTCAAGAGTCACATTGGCAGACTACGAGAAAAGAGCGAAGAAAACAGCAGAATTTAGAGATAAATTTATCGACCTCGCAAATCACTATATGAAGCATCACGAAGTCAACCCTGAATTGTATCAGGACTGTATTCGTGAGGTTGATGTAATACAAGCGGAATTGGGATATGACGGAATAATCGCTGAGTTCATTGACCAGCTTAAAAATATGAAAATAAAAAATATGCAAGTTTTGGTCAATGTTTTTCCGGAAATGATTAGCATGGCATCACAGATGGATAACTACATAATCCAAGTTCGCATGAACCAATATTTTCAGCATTGTATAGATTCAATGGAGAAGCATATCGGGCGGCTTTCTCGGCTGGACGAAACTGAGCGAAAGCAACTTTGGAACCCCATTGCCTGTTTTGGCAAGGGGATGCGTGGTGTCCTCAGTTTTCCCCTTGATGCGCTTTATTGGCTGGGACTCTTGAATGCTCGATCCAATAGAGCTATACAAGAGAATGTTATTTTCAAGCTGATGGGAAAGGTAGTTACTGTTGTCGGTTTCATCAGCTCTGTTATGGGTATCGTGCTTGGATGGGACGAGTTTGTAAAAATAATTTTAGAGATGGTGGGAAAAATCTGAGCTATTATCTCTGTTTTATAATTAGTGAGCAGTCCACGATACCAAGCGCCGGGGAACAGCTCTGCACAGATTCAGAAGGAGAAACGCACAATGGCAGAAATGAACATCAAACAAATCATAGACCGGCTCAATGCCGAGTTTACGGGAGACACCCGCAAGCTGGTCTTCTGGTACGATGACAACGGCGAGTTCGTGGAAGATATGCAGACCGTGACACTGGACAATGCCAAGGTCTACTTCTTGCAGCCGGATAATCAGTTTGCCACTAAGCTCTTTCTGGAGCGGCAGGACACCACGACCAACTATCTTGTCTATGCCCCTTTCCCGAAGCCGGATGTGCGGGACAACCATCTGGAGGACACCATGCTGTACTCCAAGCGGTTCTTCGCAGACCGCGCCTCGCTGCTCTCAGTGGACTTGGGGATCGATGAGAAGTACAAGCCCATCATTGAGAAGCACATCAAGTTCTTTGCCAGCAAGGAGCGGACGCAGCGGTTCTATGATCTGGAGATCGAGAACTTCAACGAGGAAAACATCATCATCGGCCTTCTGTCGGCCATCTGCCGCACCCGGACTTGTTCCTTCGAGGAAGTCATCCGGGTTATGCTGACCGACAGCACACTGGAAGACAACAAATTCCTGCTGGAGACCGAGAAATACGGGCTTCTGGGCGACTTCTGGAAGCTGTGCGAGCAGCACTTTGGCTATGCGGATGTGAAGCCCACACTGGAAAAGCTGGTTGTGACCATGTTCGTCACCTATACGGCCAAGTATGTCCCTTCCGAGCTTCCCAAGCCGTGGAAGGCGTTTTCCTCCTACAAGGCGGGCAACATCATCGCCTTCATGGACAACCTGATGAACAATATCCTGTACCGCAATCGGTACGATGAGTTGTCAGCTCATGCCGCAGCGGGGTTAAATGCACAGACTGTTTTCTCCGACTATCCGCCGGAGGATTTGGTGAACTGCGATACCTTTGCTGTCATTGACCAGATCCTCATCAAATGGCTTGTTGAACGGCTGGTGGCTGAGGACACCGGCGCAAAGTTGGACGAGCTGACCATCCCCCAGCTCTGTGAGAAACGAAGCAAAATGCACTTTGGGGAAAAAGCCGGAAGCCGGTATCAGATGCTCAGCAGTGCATACCAGATGATTCAGGCCGGAAACTACCACTGCCCGGACAGCTTCAAAGACATCCTGCGGCAGTATCAGGAGACCGACTCCGGGCTTGACTACGAGTACCGCCGCTTCTACACCGCCTACGACCAGATCGAGGACACCACAGCCTTTGAGCCGCTGCGCGACCTCGTGGAGAATATCTACACCAACGAGTATCTGGAGACGCTGCTGCCCAAGTGGAACAGCGCCATGCAGGAGCCGGATGCCTTCACGCAGCTGCCCTTGCAGCGGGACTTCTATGCCCGGAATATCAAAAACGCCAAGGAGCGCACCGTGCTGATCATCTCGGATGCTATGCGCTATGAAGTGGGCAAGGAACTGTTCCGCAGAATGCAGGACGATCCCAAGTGTTCGGCAAAGCTGGAGGTACAGCTGAGTATGCTGCCCTCCTACACCCGTCTTGGCATGGCTGCATTGCTTCCGCACATCGAGCTGACCATGACCGATGACTTCAAGGTGTTGGTGGACGGTCTGCCCTGCGACAACCTCTCAGAGCGGGAAACCATTCTGCAAAAATACAACAGCGATGCGGCCTGTGTGCAGTTTGACAGCATCAAGTCGCTGAAAGTCGCGGAGCTGCGGAGTATCTTCACCGGAAAACAGGTGGTCTATGTCTACCACAATCAGATCGACGCACGAGGCGACAAGCCGAACACCGAGGATGAGGTCTTTGTTGCTTGCAGAGAGGCGGTCTCGGAGATCATCGACCTGATCCGGCGCATCTCCACCAGTGCCAATACATACCGCTTCATCGTCACAGCGGATCACGGCTTTATCTATAAGCGGGATAAGGTGGCCGAGAGCGACAAGATCGACGGCATCAAGAGCAAGACCGCCTTTATCAACCGCCGCTTTGTAGTGGCATCGGAGCCGGTTTCCGGGGACGGCATTGCAAGCATGAGCATGGGAACGATCCTGCGCAGCGCAGACACCAAATGGGTATCGTTCCCCATCAGCGACGATGTATTCAAGGTGGCCGGTGGCGGTCAGAACTATGTCCACGGCGGCTCTTCGCCGCAGGAAATGTTGGTGCCGGTGCTTGACATCAAGATGGAGCGCGGACACATGGAGACGCGAAATGCCGGAATTGCACTGGTAAGCATGGTGCGCAAGATCACCAACAAGATCACCATTCTGGACTTCATCCAGTCTGAGCCGGTCAGCGATGTGGTGAAGCCCGCGACCTACCGGCTGTTCTTCCTCTCCGAAGACAACGAGCGCATTTCCAACGAGAACAGCTACATCGCAGATAGCCGGGATCAGGATGCGCAGAAGCGCATTTTCCGCATGAAGTTCCAGTTCAAGGACAAAAAGTACGACAAGGACAAGCAGTATTTCTTTGTCGTATGCGACGATGCAACAGGGCTTGAAGTGTTCCGTCACCCTGTCATCATGGATTTGGCGTTTGCCGATGATTACGGGTTTTGAGAAAAGAGCATGACAGGGGGCGGTATCAATGGCTGATTTTATGGAGACCGAAGATAAACGGTCTGTAATCAAAGATAAGCTACGGCAGCAGTTCGATGGAAAAATCGTCCGCAAGGACTTGACCAAGAAAATCAAAGAGGGCGCAAATGTCCCGGTCTATGTGTTGGAGTTCCTTCTGGGACAGTATTGCAGCTCGGATGACCCGGAAGTCGTTGAGGACGGGGTAAACAATGTCAAGCGCATTCTGGCGGACAACTTCGTCCGACCGGATGAGGCGCAGAAGATCCTCTCCATACTCCGGCAGCGTGGCAGTTACACCGTGATTGACAAGATCACGGTCAACCTGAACATCAAGCGGGACTACTACGAGGCCGAGTTTTCCAATCTCGGCCTGAAAGACATCCCCATTGATGAAGAGTATCCTGCCAAGTTTGACCGGCTGCTCTGCGGCGGTATCTGGTGCATTGTGCAGCTGGATTACGAGTACATGGAAGAAGACCGGAACGGAACGCCGATCCGCATCCGCAAGCTCACGCCCATTCAGATGCCCCATGTGGACATCGCGGAACTGAAAAAAGGCCGGAAGGCGTTCACGCAGGACGAGTGGATGGATGTGCTGCTGCGCTCCATAGGCATGGAGCCGGATACGCTTTCCTACCGGGAGAAGTGGCTGCTCATCATCCGTATGCTGCCGCTTGTGGAGAACAACTTCAACCTCTGCGAGCTGGGGCCGCGAAGCACCGGAAAATCCCACCTCTACAAAGAGATCTCTCCCAACAGTATTCTGGTCTCCGGCGGACAGACCACCGTCGCCAATCTCTTTTACAATATGGGACGCAAAACCGTAGGTCTGGTTGGACTTTGGGACTGCGTGGCCTTTGATGAGGTGGCCGGTATCAAGTTCAAGGACAAAGATGGCGTTCAGATCATGAAGGACTATATGGCCTCCGGTTCCTTTGCCCGTGGCAAGGAAGAAAAAGCGGCCAGTGCTTCGATGGTCTTTGTGGGCAACATCAACCAAAGCGTGGATGTGCTGCTCAAGACCTCCAGCCTGTTTGACCCCTTCCCGCCGGAGATGGGAACCGATACGGCCTTCCTTGACCGCATCCACTGCTATCTCCCCGGCTGGGAGATTCCGAAATTCCGGCCAGAACATTTCACGGATGACTACGGCTTTATCACAGATTATCTGGCCGAGTTTATCCGCGAGCTGCGCAAGGAACAATACGGAGATGCCCTTGATAAGTATTTCCGCTTAGGCTCTAACCTCAATCAGCGAGACACCATAGCGGTGAGACGAATGGTGGATGGACTGGTCAAGCTGGTCTATCCTGACGGCGAGTTCACAAAGGAGCAGCTGGAAGAGATCCTAAAGCTTGCACTGGAAATGCGCCGCCGCGTCAAAGAGCAGCTGAAAAAGCTGGGCGGCATGGAGTTCTACGATGTGAACTTCTCCTACATTGACAAGGACAGCTTCGAGGAAACCTATGTGTCGGTACCGGAACAGGGCGGCGGCAAGCTGATCCCGGAGGGGATGTGCAACCCCGGCCAGATCTATACTGTATCACAGGGGAAATCCGGAATGATTGGCGTATTCCGTCTGGAGTCGCAGATGCTTCCCGGCAACGGAAAGTTCGAGCGCACCGGTCTTGGCTCAGACCGGGAGGTGAAGGAAGCGACGAATACTGCCTTCAACTTCCTCAAAGCCAACGCAGGACACATCAGCGGGACGATCAGCACCACGACGAAGGATTACATCGTCAACTATCAGGATTTGCAGGGAATCGGCATGACATCGAGGCTCGCTCTTCCCACCTTGATTGCGCTCGCCTCCATTGCACTGAATAAGCCCACCGTGAGCAGTCTGGCGGTCATGGGCGAGATCAGCATTGCGGGTACGATGATGAAGGTGGATGAGCTGGCAAATGCGCTGCAAGTCTGTCTGGACAGCGGCGCAAAGAAGGTGCTGTTGCCTATCACCTCGGCAGCAGACTTGGGATCGGTGCCGTCTGAACTGATCGGCTGCTTCAATTTGATTTTCTATCAGAGCGCCGAGGATGCGGTATTCAAAGCACTGGGCGTGGAATGAACCCAGCGGATAAAGGGAGCGGATATGGATGGACTGGGACACCTACTACGAAAAGTTCTATGATTGGGCGACAAGCACCCAAATCCGTAAGATGTCCTCTCTGACTTCTTTTGGCGCGTCCTCTGAGGTTACAGAGGTGGCGCAGGAATACATGGATGAGGCAGCTGCATCCCGGCTCATTAAGAAGGCCGTGGCTTATGGCGTTCAGTTCACGCCGGAAGAGATATACGACCTCTCAGGCTGCTGCAATCAAGAAGCAATGAATGTCCTTTTGGACGCTGCGAAATGCCACTTTAGCCAAGAGCTGTTAGAAGACCTGTGGGGTACTGTGGATGACGAGGTTCTGGAGCGAGTCGCTGCACGAAACCGTGTAAAGTTGTTTGATGACGGAAGCGAAGATGATGCACTGGACAGCGCTATTTACGACGAGCTGACCCCAGCTGCTCCTAAAATCGGCTTCTTTACAAAACTGTTCGCGGGGATCGGCATCGCTGGCGCACTTTCATCCTCCCATTCTGTACATCCGGGACACTGCACCGGCGATTGTGCGAACTGCCCTCCACACTATGGCTATCGCTATGGTCGATGGTATTACGGGCAGGGTCATCAGCATGGCTGTGAATTTGGGGGCAACAAAGGAGACGGGAGCTTGTGAAATAACTGGAACAGGGTGTAAGCAGAGGCATACGGAGGTATATGGTGTGAGTTTATATTTCGGTTTCAATTCTCCCGAAGATCGTGCAAAAAGACGGAAGGCCGATTTACAAGCGATTGGCACAACTGTCACGGATTTTTTCTGGGATGTCGCTCCTGCGCATGGATTTGAAATGCGGGAAGGTCAGCAAGATATGTCCTGCGAAATTGTAGATGCGCTTATCCATAATCAGCACTTTGCAGTTGAGGCCGGTGTTGGGATTGGAAAATCCTTTGGCTACTTGGTGCCTATCCTTCTTTACAACAAAAAGCTAAAAAAGCCGGTGATTGTTGCCACCTCTACGATTGCCCTGCAAGAGCAGCTGTGGAAAGACATACACGATGTTATGCCTCTTCTAAACACGAAACCAGAGGTCATTCTGGCGAAAGGTCAGACGCACTATCTTTGCCATAAGCGAGCAAATGAATACCTAAGTATGGAGGATGCGATCATCCCGAAAGAGCTTGCAGACGGGATTGAACAGGGCTTTCAGGAGCGCAAACAATTTCCGAGTTCCATACCACAAAACATCTGGGACAAGGTAAATATCCAGCGATTCAGCATGAGAAATTGCGGTTCCTGCGAGAAGAAGTGCCTCTATTACGCTATCCGCTCCAAGCTAAAATACATAGATGGAATTGTGCTTTGCAATCAGGACTTTCTAACTGCGCACCTTCGTCAACTGCGGCGCGGACAGGATGGCTTGATCAATCGGGAGGCTGATTTGATTGTCGTAGATGAGGCGCATAACTTAGAGGAAAAGGTGCGCAGTGCAACGACAGAGCGTGTTAATCAGGGCAAAATTCTTGGGCTTATTAACAGTGCAACCAATGAAGTGAGATCCGCAGACCGTCAGAATGTATACAGGGAAACCAACGAGGCGCAAAGGGCAATCCACGCATTCTTTGATTCCCTCAAGGCACAGATGCAGCAGCAGATCAATGATGCGCAGCAGGATATGCGTTATGCAGATCGCTTCTTCTTTGATGGCAACACAGAATCAGTCAACCTGCTGAAAACCATGTGCAGCACAATCAAGAGCGCAGCTCTCAGCATTCAGCTCTATGCCAGCTTTGATTATAATAGCCGATCAACAGCTGCGTCGGATGAACTGGATGAACTAAGTGAAAGCCTTGCAGAGATGATGGAGGATTTGGATGACTACCTTCTTTGGATTGAACGCAAAGGAAGTCAGGCCGAGCTTGTCTACTGCCCGAAGAATACCAAAGAGATTACTAACAGTCTTTATTTTAGCGGAGATGCCCGGACAATTCTCACATCAGCCACGCTGACGAACGCCACCGAGGGAAGTCTTGAGGAACAGTATGCCTATTTTATCAGCAACACGGGCTTTCCGACTGATGAACATGGCTGCTTGTCCGAGCCGAAACCTTCACCTTATCCCTACGACGAACATTCCATGATTTACTACTGCGACGATCTGCCTCATCCGACCAAGGAACATGAGGCATTCATCGAACAGGGGGTACAGCGATTGCTGGAAGTTCTTGACATCTCCGGTGGTAAAGCCTTGGTTCTCTTCACTGCTAAGACGGACATGGAAGCGGTCTACTCCATCCTGAGCCAGAAGGAATTGCCGTATAAAATCTTGATGCAGCAGCCCGGCTCATCTCAGGATCAAGTTCTCAACGAGTTCAAGGAAAACACCAACTCAGTGTTGCTTGGAACTGGCGCATACTGGGAAGGTATCAGCATCGAAGGGAAAAGCCTTTCCAATGTGGTCATCTTCCGTCTTCCGTTTCCTGTTCCTGACCCCATTATCAATTATAAAGCGTCTATCGCAAAGGATGCCTTGATGGATGTGAATGTACCGGAAATGGTTATCAAGCTCAAACAAGGGATCGGGCGGTTGATTCGAAATTTCACGGACACAGGGATTGTCTGTATTATAGACCCCAGATTAAGAGATGTTCCGGCAGAGAGATACCATGACATCGCATGGACATCCCTTCCCATTAAAAACCGAACAAAAAGCCTTGATATGCTCAGAAAGTTTTATGAGAGCCTTCCGGCTGCACATAACGAAACAGAGGGGTAATCTCACATGGAAATCCAAGAGGCTGTTGGTGCTACTATCGCCAATGAAGATAAGATCATATACAAAGATAGCACCTACGAGCTGGTTTCCAAGGTGGCCTATCTGATCGGTGTTCCCCGACACATATTTGAAAATGAGCATGAAGCGCCTCAAATGGAAGTCTTTGAACGACTGGAAGCGGACAAGGCTGCGCGTATTATCCGCCATCTTTGTATCATCCGAACGGCCATTGAGCGCAACTTCCGGCACATCAATGAATCGATGCAGATTGACTACCGCACAATCCTCTCTATGCCGGAATATGTGCCAGCCGATAGTTTGCGCCAGCTGAGTACGGACGGCATTAACTTCGTCAAAAAGTCCAGTACCAAGCTTGTTCACCACATCATTGAGATTAACCGGTTGATTTCAGACCGCATCAACAACTGCAAGAAGCTGTTTCCGCTCTGGATCAACTGGGACTATATCAAAGACCTCTTTGTCATGCCCAACGGCTTGAAGGAGGAAGGAACCAGACAGGCAGCGTCCCTCTATTACACCAACCGCTCCTATTACCCCATCAGGTATATATAAACTGGATACCGCAGGATGAAGGCAATATCCTCTACAATGACAAGAAATTTGCTGTGCTGCTGTACCAATGGCACAACGACTATTTCCGTGAGTTCAGCAAGGTCTCCGATGTCAGCAGCTATGTCAAAGGCAGCATCTATGAATATATAGAAGGTAGCGAAAAGGCGGTAGTGGTTGTCGATTGCGAAAACTCGGATCCGTACAAGCTGTGTGCCGTCCTGAAAAACCTCGACTATAAGTACACGCAGAAAATTTCCAGCATCATTCTCTTTGATGATATTCACACAGCTTCCGCATGGCGCATTCTTGAAGATTTCACCAAGATACCGGTGGAGCATATCCTGATTGAGCGGGTCAAAGAGAGTAAATCCCTTGTTGACATCAAGTTGACGGCACGAGCCTGTCAGGAGCATTACATCAACAAAGTGGATTCCTTCATCATCGTTTCCAGCGACTCCGACTACTGGGGACTGATTTCTTCGCTGCCGGACGCTCGCTTCCTCATGATGATTGAACATGAAAAGAGCGGTCCGGATTTGAAGGCCGCACTGGTCAATACGGGCATCTTCTACTGCTACATAGATGACTTCTATTCTGGAAATGCCGAGGAATTGAAATTTGGCGCACTCATCAAGGAGATGTACCGCTATATTGACAGCACAGTCCATCTCAATGTCAACGATATGTTCACAGCCGCCTTGAAAGCGACCCGCATTGAGATGAGCGAAGCGGAAAAGAAGCAGTTCATGGCGCAGCACATCAAAACCATGCAGATGTCTATTGCACCGGACGGCGAAGTAGTCTTGTCGTTCAAGCACAAATAAGATACGATTGAAAAGGCAAAGCTCCCCTGCACACCCGCAGGGGAGCTTTGTCTTAGTTGACCAGCCCGGTTCCGCTCTCCAACATCATTGCTACCTGTAAGATAAACTCTTCTGGTGTCGGCCTGTCTCCCTTAAAGGTCATCATGTCCCACAAGGGCTGTGATTCCTTCCCGTGATGATCATAAGCATCATCAATCGCCAGCTGCATTTCGTGAAGTACATTCTCCGGTGTAGTTCCATTCTGGCGGGCAACTTCCGCAAGAATCTCGTCAAAATTTTTCATTGTGTTTCCTCCGTCTTTAGATTTTGTTTTCGTTCTTTAGCACGAGTATAGCACCGATAGAGTGTCGAAAAAGAGAGAACCCTGGCAGCGAAAAGAAAAAAAGCGCGGAAGAGCTGATTGCTCTTCCACGCTCATCTATCTAACAACGCAGAGATCACTTTCAAAACCCGCATCTTCTCATCCCGTGGGAGATCCTCGATGGCGGCAGAAAGCTCAGAAGCCACGCCGCTTGACGCATGATCAACCACATCTACCAGCAACTCATCCGCAGATACACCAAGCGCATTTGCGATTGCAGCGAAAGTGTCTATCCGTGGTATCTTAGTGCCTCGTTCGATGACGCTGATATGTGCCGGACTGATGTCAATGAGAGCGGCAAGATCTTCTTGCGTCATATTCTTTCTCTCTCTTGCAGTTTTAATCCGTTGTCCAACTGCCTTTACATCCATCGTATCACCCCCTTCTTTAGAACCTGATTTTGCTCTAAAGATAGTATAAAGGGGATGCTACGATCCATACAGAAGCCAAAGAACGAGAGCTAATTCTAAAGAAAGATTTTGAGCAAAAAAAGAAAGCCTCAGCTGACACCCGACATCCGGGCATCAGCTGAGGCTTTGGTGATCATGTAACGGTCAGGAGAGATGTGTCGAAAAACGGCATTTTTCCCGCCTGTATCAGCTGGTTATGGACGGACAGGAAAACATACAGGGCAGTCCTTTCTCGCGGCTCAGAGAGGCTGAAAAGCGGATTTTTCAACCTTTATCCTTACAGTAAATCTCTTCCGCTCGCTTCGAGCTGTAATGGGGACAGCTCATGACCACAACGCGGAAACTCTGCTTGCAGTCATGGATACAGCGGCGGCACAATTCGCAATACTTGCGCCGACCATCCGCATCCAAGAAGAACGCCCACTCCTGCTTCCACTTGTTGCTCCGGCTCATAAGTCACGCTCCGGCTTGCGCTCTTTCTGAGGTGCGGGCTTCTCCTTCGGAGGGTCACTTTTTGCCGCTTTGAGCCTATCCATGATGGAGGACTTCGCACCCTTTTCGCCAGCCTGTTCTTCCTTCGGTCCGTTGTTGATGATTCCGTCAATCATCCCATAGTCATCCTCGGTGGACATCTCCGCAGCCTTGAGCGGATTTTCCCGCTCGTGGAAATCCATCCATTCCGCCTTCGTCACACCGAAGAGACCGCCTTTGGCCGCATGATCCTTGAGTTCGCTGGCATCCAGCACCCGTCCCTCGGTGTTGTCCCCGTAGAGGCGGTAGATGGTGCAATGCTTCATGACCTCGGCAGCGGCTTCCTCCCGCATGGGCAGCATCCCGCCCCATGCGTAGCCATACTCCTTCATCTCATCCACCGAAATGTCGGGATCAGGCATCCGGTCAATCGGCATAACCTCCTGATGCAGCAGTTCCATCGTCTGCTCGTCAAAGCCGTTGTAGACATCCTCCACGGTCAGCCTTCCGCGCTCATCCACGATAAGGCAAGCGGCCTCATCTCCGTGGGTGTCGTGTTCCATCAGGTAGAAAGTGTGGCCGTCAATCTCCCGATGGTCAATGGTATGCCATGTTCCTACATGGCCGGAGACCGCAAGACCGGAGGTATCCATGTTGACCTCAAAGTCTTTCTGCTCCTTGGCTGTCTGTTGCTGCTGCTCTTCCGAAAGCATAGGGATCGCTACAATCCTGTCACCGAGCTTGGCTAACTGTTCCGGCTGCTCAAAGAGCTGCGCATACTTTTGAGCCAGTGCGCTATCCAGCGAGCCGAAGCTGTCCTCGGTCAGCCCCACAACGGCAAAGGTGCCAGCAACGATGTCGTAGATTTCCCCCTCATCATCCCGCAGAGCGCGGTTAAGGGGCAGTCCCATCAGTTTGCCTTCATCGTTGCAGATGAGCGCAACCGGGTCATCATAGGGATAGACCACCTGAATATCGCCACCCACCAGCGATTGCAGCCCTGCAAGGGTTCCGTCAATCTCCCGGATCTGTGGTTTCTGTTCCGGCTCAATTACCACGACAAGGATTCTTTTCTCTTTCTCGGCAGTCTCGCCGCCTCCGGTAATGCGGTACTCGTCCGGGATGTCATCACGGCTTCCGTCATACATCCGGGTCCAGCGGTCTCCGGTGGCGCGTACATACCCCTCATCGGTAAATCTGCCGTTTTCCTCCATTGCCACATCCCGACCAAAGCGTTCATAGTCGATGTAGTTTGCCAGAGGTCCCAAATCCTTCTCTTCGTAGATACCGGCATCATGGACATAGTAATAGCCCAGGTCCGATGCGTCATTGATGTTGGGGATGAAGTCATAGCAGTCCAGATTGTAGGTCAGGTTGATAAGGTCGTCGATGTCACTGACCTCATCACAGCCTCCGTTCATGATGGCAACGAGCTTTTCCTGCTCTCCCTTGTCCAGCTCTTCCAGACGGCCAGCAAGATAGTTGAGCTTGTCAAGGCTCTCATACTCTCCCAGCATATCATACACACCATGCAGCGGACACTCATAGTCGGTGATGAACCATTCCTCGTATACCTGACCGAACTCGTCCTTCGCACCGATCCCGATCCGCTCAAACACCTTCTGCATTTCCTCTTGGGTCGTAGGGAATTTCACCCATTCACCCACCAGCGCCCCTTCGTTGTACTTGCCAAGGTTGGTAACATAGGCTTCAAAGCTTCCATCCAATACGGGCATTTTATTCCTCCTTCCTCAGTCCAGCAGCTCGTCCGGCGCAATGTACAGTGCGTCGAACTCGTCATCGGTCATCTTCTCAAGGCGCTGCACCATCCGGTACAGCATCTCGGCCATCTCATCATCCAGATCATTCAAAGGCGTGGTCTTCATATCGTGGATCAGCGCCCCACGGCTGGAAGTGTCGAAATAGCTCATGAAATTGGTTTCTTCCACGGTGAACATCATAATTCAATACCCCTTTCTTTGGCCTTTTTCGGTGCATCAGTGCGTGACGGTTGCTCTTTCTTCGCTGCGCTCAGCTTGTCCCGGATGGATCTGCGCGGTTTTACAGCCTCTTTGGTCTCGTTCCGGGCGGCGGATTCATAAACGGCAAGACCAGCATCCTCCACATAACTTCGGACTACCTCTACCGGCTCGGTGTACTGGATGTTGCGCTCCAGCTGCTCCATATTGGTGAGAAATACCCGGGCGGCGGCAAAATCCACCTTGTCGATCCGGCTCATCACCCCGTCAACCTCAAGCACTGCGCCGATGGGAATGTAGTCGGCAGCTCGCAGTTCCTTGAAAACTTCGCCGTCTTTGTGGAGCAGGACATCCTCACCGGCCTTGCACAGCTTTTTAGCGGCGGCAACCCACAGCTCTTCCTTGAAACCGGTGACTGGGATCGACGGATGTCCCCGAAGCTTCTTATCCAGAATCTTTGTACTCAGCAGCGGCGCAGCTCTTCGGGCATCCTCTCCATACAGCTCAAAGTAGCCATTCTGCGCAAAACAGACCAACGCGGCGGGATGCTCCTGCTTGACCGCCTGATAGCGCCGATACGCAGCAATCGGCAGCGGGGCAAGCTTTTCCTCCTTGGCCGCTTCGGGCAGCCGTTCCCGGCGACGCTTCTGCGTTGCCAGAAGGTCGGCCAGCGCCTCCTTATCCGTGGGGATTACATGGAGCGCAGTGATCTTGCCGTGTTCCTCTACCAGCAATTCAGCTTGCCGAAGGCTTTTGTTGAATGGAACCTCCTGCTCAAACCCATCCGCAAAGGTCATGCGGGTCATGGCGGGCGCGATGGAGTCCTGTGCCACCTTGAATGCCAGGTCTTTGAAATTGACCTCAAACACATCGCCAATGACCTTCTTGCCTTTGAGCTGTTTGGGGACAACAACACGGGCGGTAATGTCCTCACCGGACTGTTCCGCATAGAATCGAAGGGTAGTGTGTTCGCGGGTATCGCGGATAAAAGCCTGACTCTCCCGGAAACAGTGGGTGCCGCACTCCCGGCAGAACCAAATCAGCGTCCTGTCCTCCGGCAATCCTGCTTTTGCCGCCTGTACGATGGCGCGACGGTCATACTCAAAGTCTTCTTTGTAGTGCTGCACATGGGCATCCACCAGCTCGGAAAGCTCTGCGAGGATGTCCACATTCGTATGCTTCTTCACATCCATCACTCCAATCCCATCTCATGCTTTTTCGTTTTCGAGGGCGCTTTCCGCTCCGGCTGCGTCTTTGCTGCCTTGAGCTGATCGCGGATGGAGGGTTTCTCCTGCTTCTGCTCTCTGCGGATATATTCCAGCGTAGGGGTCAATTCCCGGTAGCAGCCCTGCGTCTTACGGGAAGAATGGCGGCGGTGGATCGCAAACAACGGCTCACCGTTCTGTGTGACCGTATTGCCAGTAATCCAAACCTTGTATTCCATCATGACTTTGAAGGACTGCTCCGAGGAACGGTAGGTTGCCATCATCCCATCATTGCTGCGGGCAATCTGCGCTTTCAGCGTGTCCATCACAGCCTCTTTGATCTTCTTTTCCTCCGGGGTCAGGCGGTGGGGCTTGGGCGCAGCGGCTTCCGTTGGCGGGGCAACACAGGGAGATTGAACTTCATTGACCGTTACAGTGAAGGAGGTGATTTCATCCCGTTCCCACGCCACCACTTCCGGGTCACGGCCTTTGTCAGCCTCCCGGTCAGCCAAGTCCATCTGCTGTCTGAACGAAGAGGCAAACAGATTCAGAAGACCGGGATTTACCTTGTCCACGATAAAGCCGGTTCGGTCATCCGGGGGAACGGTGATTGCGCCTGCCCATTCCTTGAGCTGCGGCGAGATCCGTCCATCGTGTTTTTTCTGCTGGATGGTATTTGCGAGAACGCATTGCACTCTCTCCGGGGAAAACCGCGCAAGGACATCAGACAATGCAGCTTCTGTGGAAAGCCGATTGTCAGCATAATTCGCGCTGATCGCAGTCTCGATTGCCGCCGCACAAGCCATGTTTGCGTCACGGGAAGTGCGGCATTGATCCAGCTCACCGGCTTCATAGGCGTAATTCGCTGTCTCATAATAGACCGCCACATCACGATAGGAGGACTTAACCTCGTTTGCAGCCTCCACCTGTTCCAAAAACGCATCGTAATCCGTCACAATGCTGGGCTGAGCAAAGCCATTCTCTTCGCAGAGAGAAACTGCAATCTGATATGCCGTCTGATAGGTGTCCTCCAAAACACCGCCGTCCATCAGCTTCTTACCGGGAGAGTAGATGGAGTAATCGTATCCCTCATCGGTCTCATGTACCTCGATAAAGCCTTTGCCTTCGGACTCCAGCGCAACAGCCGTATCCCACTTCTGGTCATTTTCTTTTTCCTTCTCAGCCGTCAGCACCTTGAGCTTTTCGTCAATACTGCCAATCATTTCTGCCGCCGTCCTGCGGATGGTTTCCAGAGAACCTTTCAGCTCCTTGGTTTCCTTGTCGGAAGACCAACCGGCGATATAGCCGAAGGAGTAGTCGGAGGTCTCGATGCCGTATCTCTGGCAGACCGTGTAGGCAACCGCCTCAGCTTCTACTTCCTTGGTGTGCCGGTCTTTTTTAGCCTCCTGAACGGGTGTGTCGTCTTCTTCCACCTCAAGCCGCCACTCGAACTGATTCTCGTCCACATAACGCCAATCCAGCTTTTCGGCGGCTTCATTTGCCTCCTGCTCACTGGCAAGGCCGGTCATGAGTTCTTTTCGCGTTCCGCCCTCGCTGACCATGACCACCTTCCACTCCGGTTTCACCTCCGGTTGGTCGAGAGCGTGGAGCTTGGCATGGGCGATTTCATGGATTGCGGTTTTTACCGTCTGCACCTCGCTCATGCCCTCCTGAATGGCGATGCGCCGGTCTTCCAGATGGTAGTAGCCCTTGGCACCGCCGGAGATGTCCTCAAATGCAATGGGAACCGGCGATTCCTGCCGGAGTGCTTCAAAAAAAGCAGCGTAATTCTCCACGCTGCCGGTCAGCTCATCCACCACGATGTCAGGCAGCTCTTTTCCTTCGGTCTGAGAGACATCAAAGACGCTGACCACCTTAAAGGCCGGACGCATGACCTCCACGGTTTCGGTGATGGGCTTTCCATCCTTGTCCAGCATGGGCTTTTGGGTCTTCGGGTCGATCTTCTCCTTCTCCACCTTGGCCTTGTAGGGCGCAGGGGCAAGGATGCGGATGCCTTTCTCACCCTTCATCACATGGCGATCAAAGTTGCGCTGCCACGCCGTATACCCGGCAATGAGGGTAGCTTCCGGTTTCTGCATGGCGATGAGCAGGGTGTTGTTGAAGGAGTAGTTGTAGAACTTGGACATGGTGCGCAGATATTCCTTGAACCGCTCGGATTCAAAGAGTTCCTTGATGCCCTGTTCCAGCCTGTCTGTGATCTCACGGACTTGCTGGGCGTTTCTGTTTTCTGCCATAGCAAACCTCCAATCTTCTGTTTTCAAATAGAAAGCCCCGGCTGAGGCTTTTGCATCAGGCGAGCTTTTACCTCAGTCGGGGTTTCTCTGCGGGTCATCCGGCGATGGAACACATTGTCTTCCTGTTCCCATGTAATCAGCCGGTCAAAGAGTTCGGGATGGTTACAGATCATGTGATGCAGCTCGGCGTCACTTGCGTTCGGGCAGAACCAGCAGCCATTCCTCCGGCAGTGGGCATAGATCGGAGAGAGTAGGCCGTTCTGCTCACAAAGCCGGTATGCGTCTGCTTCGGTCAGGCCATACTTGTCCAGCAGACTGACCTTGTTTGTCCCTGCAAGCCTTGCAAGGCGCACCGGCTCGTCCGCTGCGATACCCACATAGCTGACGGTTTCCGGCGAGAGCGAGGCGTTGTACTTTTTGATCGGCGGAACCTTGCAGTCCCGGTTGACCGCGCACATTCCCGGCCAGACAAAGCCGCGTTTCTCTCCCTGATGGGGTCCACGGACGATGATGTGGTGGAACACATCCTCATAGGTCTTTCCGGCGCGAAGCACCGTAAACGGGATGCCCAGCTCTTTTTCACAGAAAGGTTTGAGCCGGTTGTAAATGAAATCCCGATGCTCCGGCACTTCGCCGCTGGTCTGTCGGTCAAACATCACCTCGCTGAACACCGCCTCATCCAGCGGCTCATTGTGCTGAGCCGCCAGAAGAAGGGTGGCTACGCTGTCCTTGCCTCCGCTGCATGATGCAATATATTTGGGATGGATTATTTCTCAAACTCCATTCTGAAACTGACATACTTGCCGCCTGTGTCATCCAGACGGATGATCGCGTCATAGAGCTGGGGCTTCTTCGGTGTATAAAGCCCTGTTACCCGACACCATCCCTTGTCAAGCAGCTCCTTGGCAATCTTCTTGGTCAGCTTCTTTTTCTTGGATGCAAAAAATTTATTTTCCTCCCACAAACAGAAGGCGCAGTCGCGGTTGGAACAATAAAAGTTGCCCTTGCCCACATAGACCGGCGAACCGCAGCGCGGGCATTTGCCGATGCACTCCCGGCCAGAGTCAAACCGGTTGGCCTCTGCTTCGGAGAGGAACGGATAGGCATTGACCATCTCCACGGTCATCTTGGCGATGTCCGCAAGGAACACATCAGCCTCGGCCTGACCGCGCTCGATCTGCATCAGGGTGTTTTCCCATTGGGCGGTCATGGACGGCGAGGCGATCTGCTCCGGCAGGATACAGACAAGGTTGTTGCCGTCCTTTGTGGAGACGAGGGACTTGCCCTTGCGCTCCACGAAACCACCTTTCACCAGCTTTTCGATGATCCCGGCGCGGGTAGCGGGAGTGCCAAGACCCTTCTTCTCGGTATCCTCGTCAAAGCCCTCATTTCCCGCCGTCTCCATTGCCGAGAGAAGCGTGTCCTCCGTAAAGGCTTTGGGCGGGGATGTGAAATGCTCGGTCACACTGGATGTCACGGACTTCAACACCGTACCCTCACGCAAGTCGGGAAGAACCTGTTCCGGCTCGTCCTTTTCCTTGCCTTCCAGCGACGCTCTGAATCGCATCTCGATGGCTTTCCATCCGTCCTGCACAACGGTTTTGCCCTTCGCTTTGAACTCGTATCCTTCACACAAGACGGTGATCCGGGTCTCATCATAGAGGTGCTTTTCGCCGGTAGCTGCCAGAAGGCGCATTCCAATGAGGGACAAGATTTTCTGCTCAGACTGCGGAAGTTCCCCGATGTCCTGCGTATCCAGCTGGACGGTGGGGATGATGGCGTGGTGGTCAGTGACTTTGGCGTTGTTGATGACGCGCTGAATGTCCGGCTCGTGAGACAGGCCAATAAACAGAGGCAGCTTCCGGCAGACAATGGAGATGACCTGACGGGCAGTGCCTTCCATATCTTCGGTAAGGAACTGACTGTCTGTACGGGGATAAGTCAGCAGTTTCTTCTCGTAGAGGGACTGTACCAGCTCAAGGGTTTGCTGAGCGGTGAAGCCGTAGTAGCGGTTGGCTTCCCGCTGCAAGGTGGTCAGGTCATACAGCTTGGGCGGATTTGCGGACTTGGTTTCCCTGCGGACAGAAGAAACGGCGGCTTGTTTTTGACTACAAGCCGCCGCAATCTCATTTGCCTCATCTTTGGTTTTGATTTTCTCCATGTCGGCGGTAAAGCCATCCTTCGCCACATGGACATTGAAATACTTTTCCTTGCGGAAGGTGGCAATCTTTCCGTCCCGCTCCACCAGCATTGCCAGCGTGGGAGTCTGGACGCGCCCGACGATGAGCCGTCTGTGGTAGAGGGTGGAGAACAGCCGGGTGCCGTTGATCCCCACAATCCAGTCCGCCTTGGAACGGGCAAGCGCAGCTGCATACAGTCGGTCATACTCCTTGCTGTCCCGCAGATGGGCAAAGCCTTCACGGATGGCCGCATCTTCAAGGGAGCTGATCCAGAGACGCTTGAAAGGCTTGGTGCATCCGGCATTGTGATAAACCAGACGGAAGATCAGCTCGCCCTCGCGTCCTGCATCGGTAGCGCAGACCAGCTCGGTGACGCGCTTGTCGTTCATGAGGCCGCGCAGCACACCGAACTGTTTCTCTTTGTCCTTGGGGACTTCATACAGCCAGTCCTCCGGCACGATGGGCAGATCGGAGTACCGCCACTTGGCGTAGCGTTCATCGTAGGCGCTTGCATCGGCAAGCCCTACCAGATGACCTACGCACCACGAAACAAAATAGTTATTTCCTTCGAGATAGCCGTCCCTGCGTGTGGACGCGCCCAGCACCTTGGCAATGGACTGGGCGACGCTCGGCTTCTCGGAGACCACAAGAATCAAACCTGTTCATCCTCCTTTTCTGCATCATCCTCCGCGATGTCCGGCTCTTCGTCCTCGTTGATATACGGCTCTTCCTCGTAGCCGTCATCATCGAAGAAATCCAGATCCTCGTCCGGTTCCTTCTTACCGCGCACGAACTTGAAGTAGTAGTACGCACCGCCGCCCAAGCCGACAATGGCGATCACACCGATGAGCAGCCCGACATTGGACTTCTGATCCGGATCTTCCTCCATAGGCTCTTCCGGCTCAGGGGGCGTTTCCGGTTCCGGTACTGCGCCGGTACATTCACTCATGTTGGTCTTACAGACGGGACACTCCGTATTGACTGCCCCGGCCTCGCACCGGGTCTCGCAGATACAGGTGGTCAGTTCTGCCGCTGCCTCATCATCCATCAGGGCAAGCAGATCGTTTTCATCCACCATGTTCAGGAAGTAGGTCTGGTACTGCTCTTCGTCTTCGTTGACGGGCGCATCGTAGTCAATGACAATGTAGAAGGTGTTCCCGGCCTTTGTCTCAATGGTGAGAAACTGCTTGTTTGTGGCCTTGTCATAGAGCAGATCGCGGGTATAGGCATTGCCGGGGTCATAGTACGCCTCTCCCGGAACAGCAGCTTCCGGCTCAACCTCCGGCTCGGTCTCAGGAGCAGGTTCCTCCGGCTCAGGCTCAGGGATTGTTTCCGGCTCTGCTCCACCGGTGACGGGAAGCTCCTGCGGTGTGTCATCCGCTCCGGCGAAGGCGGTCACAGACAAGCTGCAAGCCAGCATCAGGGTCAGGATGAGTGCGGTCAGAAGACGAAATCTCTTTTTCTTACGCATGGTCAGACACCTCCGTTTCAGTCATATCGGGCTGCGGTGCGCCGCCCTTCATGGTGGAGAGGAAAGCCATAATCTGATCCTTGTCCATGACCATTGCCCGGACGGTGTTGATGATCTCAAGGTTTTCCATCTCGGTTTTCTTGCTGCGCAGCTCCTTGAGCTGCTCCTGAAGGTCCTCGACCTTCTTCTCAATCTTCGCAATTTCTGCGCAGACCTTCTCGTATTTGGGATTCATGCGCTTCTCCTTTCGCTCAATATGGTGGTCTTCCGTAGGCATAAAAATGGGACTGCCAGTAAGAAGAGTTGAGGGATGTGTACTGGATGGGATCTCCGCAGTGGAGCATGACCTGATCGCCCACATAAATTCCCACATGGGAAACGCCGCTGGTGTCATAAGTCCCTTGGAAAAAGACCAGATCACCGGGCTGCGGACTGGAAATGGGCGTACAGATGTTATAGAGTCCCTGCGCCCCCAGCCGTCCGGTGTTGACCAATCCGCTGTTGGTCAGCACATAACTGACAAAACCGGAACAGTCAAAGGAAGTGTCCGGGCTGCTTCCGCCCCACACATAGGGATAGCCGAGGTATTTTTCCGCTTCGGTCAGGAGGGCGGAAAAGGTTGCATCATCCAGATATTCTGCCGGGACATCGTAGTCGGCGGGCGGATTCTCGATGTATTTATCCACATACGAGGAACCGGGGAACAAATCCTCCCGGTTGCCCAGTGCCGACATATATGCCGAATACATGGAGAGCTGGTCTTCGGACATGATGTACACCGGCACATGGCTGAGATCGAAGTTTTCCAGCGTGACATAGCAGATGTAGTAGTCATAGGGAACGCGGACTTGATACGGATTGCCCTCACTGTCATACTCCGTCTCCCAACGATACCGGGTCTCCACCACAACCTCTTCGGTGAGGATGTACTGCTTTTCAAACAGCATTTCCAGTGTGCCTTGCACCTCGGAAAGCGTGAACTCGCCCTCATGCAGTGCAGAGAGGATAGAGATCAGCACATAGGGGTCATGCTCAATCTCATCCAGATCAAAGTGATACTCGTCGTAGCTGTGGGTGCTTTCGTAATTGTCCAGATAGTCTTGAAGCTCTGCCTCCATGCCCACATACTGCGCCTCGGCTCCCAGCATGGCCTCGTCTTCGCTGAGGTAGGAGGTGGCAATCACCGCTGAGCCGGTGGAAGCAAACATCGCGGTACATGAGCTGATACCAGCGGAGAGCAAGAGGACAACCATCAGCCCCAGACCGAACCAGAGGAAAACCTTCTTGTTCTTGGAGATGAAATTCTTCGCCTTATCTGCAACCTTCTCACCAGCCTTTTTGCCGGTGGTTTTCGTCGCGGAACTGGCCGTCTGTGTCCCGGCTTTGCGAGCCGCAGCATATTCCTTCTTGATGCTCTGCTTCTGGTAGTGCTTGTTCATGTTCACGCGCTGCTTCTTCATCTCAGGGTGTTCCTGTTGGGTCTTGGCGTAGTGCAGCTTTGTGTCGGCGGTCTGGGCTTCGTGTTCCAGCTTGGAAAGCTTCTCATAGGGCTTGTTGACCGCCTTCTGCCTATGGTGGGAGTAATGCCGGACGGCAGATTCCGCAGCGATCTCCGACTTGTGCGCGGCCTCCACGCCTGCGTTTTCCTGTTCCACTTCATGGATTTTCCCGTGGATGCCGGAGACCAGCGTATCGCCAACCTTGCGGACGGACTTGTCAGCCTCAAATTGCAGCTTGCTTTTGCCTTTAGGAACGGTCAGCTCGTCCTCAAAATAAAGGCGGGTTTTCCCCTTGCCGGTGTCCTCATCGAAGACACGCTCTTTCCTGAGAACCTTGTGGGTGGGCAGCTTCTCTCTGGCAGCATCCAGACGCTCATGCGCCTTCCGGGACTTTTGCTCAAGCCTCTGGATTTTTCCGTCCAAACCGGAAATATCTCCGTACTCCGGCCTATCCGCAGCAGTTCTGGCCGCATCTCCAAGGATTGCACTGCCATCCGCTTCCTCTACGGTGGAAGTTCCCCGGACAGCCTCACTGACCGCCACAGACGCAAAACTGGAAGCGGATGCCGTGGGTGGGGACACACCGCTTTCGGCAACCGGTGCCGCAGCAGCGGACGCAGCCTCTTCCTGCTGCTCCTGAAAACGCATTGCCATCGTCTGATGCAGCTTTGCTGTCCCATCAGAACCGTCAGGAAGCTCGGGCTGCATAGGGATTTCCTGCGGCTTTACCAGCTCCGGCTCTTGAAGGCGCTGGGAGATCCGTTCCGAACTGCTTTCTGTCAGATTTTCTTCCACCGCGCCTTCTCTGGTCATCCTTGCGACCACCTTGTCCTTGGGTTTCAGATGCTCATGTTCCATCAGATTTCACCTCCAATCCGGCGATAGGCCATTTCTGTGAATGCGGGATTCAGCTCGATGCCGACAAAATGCCGGTCAAGCTGCCTTGCCACCATACCCGTTGTCCCGCTGCCCATGAAGGGGTCCAGCACGATACCGCCTTCGGGACATCCGGCCAGAAGACAGGTCTCCACCAGCTTCGGCGGGTAGGCGGCATAGTGCCTGCCTTTGAAGGGAACGGTATTGATCACCCACACATCCCGCTTGTTGCGAAGGGGCTTGATCTCGGCGTCGGTGATTGCCCCATGCGCACGAGAGCGATTGATGGTCTGCGGCTGAACTTGGCCGGGGATTGCCTTGCCAAATTTATTGCTGCCATTCACGCCGCGCTTGAGTCGTTCTGCTGTGCCGGGGGCAATCGGCTCTGAGATTGCCAGATGGTCAAAGTGATACTTCCGGGACTTGGAGAACAGGAAGATATGCTCATAACATCGGGCGCAGCGGTCTTTCACGCTCTCCGGCATGGGATTTTCCTTCATCCAGATGATGTCGTTGCGCAGATACCAGCCGGAATCCCGGAGGGCAAAGGCCAGCATCCACGGGATGCCGATCATATCCTTGGGCTTGCATCCCTCCACCTTGTTGTTGAGTGCAACCGTCTGACCGTTCCTGCCGTTGGGATTTTTCGGGTCTGTAAAGTCACCCTGATTGCCCTTTCCGGCATAGGTGTCTGAGATGTTCAGCCAGAGCGTCCCATCGGAACGCAAAACGCGCCTGACTTCGGTAAATACTTCGGTCAGGCGCAAGATATATTCTTTCGGTGATGCCTCTCTGCCAATCTGACCGCCCATGCCATAATCCCGCAATGCGTAATACGGCGGGGAGGTCACGCAACAGTGGATGCTTTCACTGGGGAGGGTTCTCAGCACTTCGAGGCAGTCACCGGTATGGATTGTGTCAAGCTGTATGGAACTCACCTCTTTTCTGTCAGACACAGAGAAGATTCAGTCGGAGAAATACTCGTCCGGCTCATCGTCTTCGTCCAGCACATCCTCCCAGCGATCCATGATTTCCTCGGCCTCTTTCGCCGCCGCACGATACAGGGAGAGGCGTTCTTTCTCAAAGCTGGCAAAGCCGGGAATGTACTTGGCGAGTTCGCGGATTCCGGTCACATCGCGGGTACGCATATCCGATACCATGTCGATCAGCTCGGCCATCGTCAGCAGATCCTCCACCATGAGGTCATACTGCTCTTTGGGTAGGGTGACGGTATCTTCCTCATCCTCCAGGTCTTCGCTGTCACCGTCATAGCAGGGCGAGTCCTTGCACATCCGGCAATCTTCCTCGCAGTCCTCACAGATACAGCCAGCGCAGTCCACATCGTCCTCCACAGAGACGGCACTGCACCGCAGCGCCAGCATATCCACAGCCACCTTGGTGAGAACAGGGGCGATCTCTTTGACCTTCTCGTCGATCTGCTCCCGCAGATGGAGGTAGGGACGATGGTGTTTCTTGAGACGGGTTTCGGTCATCAGCAGCTCACGCAGCTCCAAAAGCAGGGAAAACATGGCGTTGGTGTTCTCGCCGTATTCGATAGCGTCTTTGGCGGGAATGGCAATCATCTTGTTCATCATGCAAAACCTCCTTAGTTCTGGATCGTTTCTTCGGGTTTGGTGGTAAGCAACCGGTAGAGGGTTGTGTCCTTCGGGAAGTCATCCTTGAAGGGAACAATAGTAGAGCCGTAGAAAATCAGACCTTCACCAGCATTGGAGTTGGTCACATAGTTCTGCTGGCTGGGCGAGATATTCAGCGCAGCGGAGAGGATTTTCCGGTCTCCGCTGGCCTGATTCAAGAGGTAGACAAAATCGCTGTTCTCAAAAATGTTCTCAATCTCTCTGGAAGCCAGCAAGTCCTTGACATTCTGGGTGATCCCGGTGGGAATCCCGCCCCATTTACGGAACCGCTTCCAGATTTCAACGGAATATGCTGCCGTCTGTTCCTCCTTGAGCAGAAGATGGAACTCATCCATGTAGTAGCGGGTGGACTTGTGCTGGGCGCGGTTGACCGTCACCCGGTTCCAGACCTGATCCTGCACGATGAGCATACCCAGCTTTTTGAGCTGCTTGCCCAGCTCCTTGATGTCGTAGCAGACGAAGCGGTTGTTGACATCCACATTGGTGCGGTGATTGAACACATTCAGCGAACCGTGAACATAGATTTCAAGGGCGGTGGCGATGCGCTGCGCCTCCGGTTCCTTTTGCTCACGCAGCACATTGTAAAGGTCTTCGAGGATGGGCATTTTATCCGGCACAGGATCGGCAAGAAAATCCTGATAGACCATGCGGACGCTTCGGTCAATGATGGTCTTCTCCACCGGTTGCAAGCCCTCTTTCCCGCCTACAATCAGCTCACACATGGAGAGGATGAAGTCGCTTTTGAGCGTCAGCGGGTTTTCCTCTTCGGAGTAGTTCAGGTTGATGTCCAGCGGATTGATGTAGTCCGGGCTGACCGGCGATACCCGGATGACCTGACCGCCGAGCTTCTGGACAAGGGGAAAATACTCGGCTTCCGGGTCACAGACGATGATGTCATCCTCGGTGATGAGGAAAGCGTTGGTCATCTCGCGCTTGGCCGAGAAGGATTTACCGCTGCCGGGTGTGCCGAGGATGAGGCCGTTGGGATTTTTCAGTTGCTTGCGGTCAACCATGATCATGTTGTTGGACAGGGCGTTCAGACCGTAATACAGCGCCTCACCGCTCTGAAAAAGCTCCTGTGTGGTGAAGGGAATGAAGACCGCAGTGCTGGAAGTGGTCAGTGCGCGTTCAATTTCCACCTGATTGATGCCAATAGGCAGCGAGGACATCAGCCCCTCTTCCTGCTGGAAGTCCAGTCTCTTGAGCGCACAGTTGTACTTCTGGGCAATAGAGGCCGTCTGGAAAACTGCGTTCTCAAGCTTCTGCCGGGTGGTTGCAGTGTTCATGATGAGAATGGTGACAAGGAAGAGGCGTTCATTCCGCGTCTGGAGATCCTGCAACAGCCGCTTTGCCTCGCCGCCGTAGGTGGCAAGGTCGGACGGGATAATTTCCATATCGTAGCCGGATCGGACAGCCTTTTTCTGTTCCTCAATCTTCATCTTGTCGAGGTCGGTGATCTTCATCTTGATGCTCTTGATGGCCTTCGCCTGATCGATGGTGCGGATATGGAAGTTGACGGTGATGTTGCTGTCCATATCAAGGAAGTCCGCGAGCATCCGGTCATTCAGCTCCGGCGCGAGAATTTGCAGGAAGCTCACCGCGCCGATGGTCTTGCCCATCTTGAAGCACTTGCCCTCCCGGAAGTCAAAGGAGGTGGGTGCGATGAAGTCCTTGCTGCTCAGCCCTGTCCGGGCAACCATATCGAATGAGAAGCGGAACGGCTCCCCGGTGTCCAGATTGAACACATCATGCAGCACTTTCAGCCGTTCGTAGCCGGACAGCGGCTCGGTCTTCACACCGAGGCTCTTGAAATTGTTGAGAATGTCCGCCTCGATGCGTTCCAGCTTGGGCTTCGCGGCGCGAAGGGAGTCGGCCTCGATGCCAAAAGTGATGTACTTTCTTTTGAGAAGTCCATTGTTTCCCTTGGTGAGCTGGGCTTGCAGCATATCGGAATACTCGGTGCGGATGTCGTTGAAGTCATCCTGCTGCGGCGGGATATTGATCTGCTTTTTGAACTCCGTGATGTTCGTCTGCTGGTTGATGAAAGAGAGCTGAACGAAAATGGAGCTGTCAAAGTAGTTGAGAAAGTCACACCAGTTCTCGAAGATGGCGGTCTTGTCCTCGTTCTGGGCAAGCTGGTAGTTGATGTCACTGAACCGGATGGTCTTGGTGTACAGGCGGGCGTTGACCTTGCAGACACCATCCCGGCACATCTCCACATAGGGGATCGTCTGCTGGGCAGACTTGGGGACTTTCTTGCCCTTCTTGTGCTTTTTCTTCTGCGCGACAAGCTGCTTCTTTTCCTCAGCGGAAAGAATGTCGCCGTACACCTTGCCGTCTTTCAGCGCCTTTTTCGGCTTTGCCGGATTTCTGGCTGCATTGTTCAATCTGTAATTCCTCCTTTTCCATGATTTCACGCTGAATGACAGCGTAGAGATTGTCTGTGCGATAAGGCCGCACCCTGTCCCTCAGAAACATGGTCTTGACCACATGGCCGAGGATTTTCTCAGCCGGTTGACCGTCCTTTTCGTAGAGGGCAAAGAAGATAAAAGGCAGCATGATCACTACCATGACCATAGCTGCCGCCGACAATTCCAGTTTCGATTTTGCGAGGAAGAAGACCGGCATTCCCACTGCTGCCGCCAGAGCGAAACAGATGAGCTGCCGTCTGGTCAGGTTGAACATGACCTTGGTCTTCACACGGTTAAGATCCTTCGGGACCGGTACAAATGCCATTGGATTCCTCCTTCCCAAGTTTGATGCTGCATTCTACTTCGTTGCCCCATACATCCCAGCCTTCGGGAGACTGACGGGCAAAGAGTTCAATGCGGGGTAGATCACCCATCAGCCGGACGATGCGGTCACGGACTTCCTCCGGCTTTTTGGAGTGCTGTTCGATGTGGCTCAAAACCACCTGATGTACGCCGGAATTTGCCCGTCTGGGGTGGCCTTTCGTGGCAAGGATACACAGCTCCGCATTTGCTCTTGTCCAGTAGCCCATTCCCCAAAAGAGCGAGTCTGCCTTCCGGTTTTGCTTGACCCACACAAAGGCCACAGTCTTGTAGGAAAAGCCCCATGCCTGAATGAGTTCAAGGGCTTCCTGCAAACAAGGAAAGGTGATCCAAAGAAAGAGCGCACAGTCCTTGTCAGCCAGCTGGGACACCGGCAGCGCCTTGAGGTCTTCGATGCTCATTGTGGGGTAATGGCTCTCGGCTGACCGTCCCTGTCCCTTCTTGGAGTAGGTGCGATATTGCCACGGAGGGTCGGCATAGATAATGCTGTATTTCTTCATCCGAACCTCCTTAGTGGGCATTGAACAGTGATTTTGCGAGGCTTCCCGTCTTGAAGAGAGAGAAGCAGAGGATCACGGTATAGGCTGCAACCGAGAAGAGCGCGGAGTGGATATTGGCCGCAATAATCATGTTGTTGATCAGCACCGCGTAAATGCCCACGCAGATCATGATGAGGAATCCTTGGAACGCCAGTGCAAACAGAGCTTTGAGGTAGTTGTTGCCGATGCTGCCCCATTCCCGGTTTGACATTGTAGCCACCGGGATCGGCGCAATGCTCACGGTGCAATAAATCTCAATCATACGGCCATAGAGGATGACCGTGATGAGAATGGACATGATTTTGAGACACAGGCTGATCAGAAGCGTTTCGATGGACAAGGCCAGCAGCTCACCGATGCCCATTGCTTCCATGCTTGTTCGCATCTCCGCCAGTGTTGCATCAATGTCAATGCTGGTGCTGCCGTTGATTACTCCGGCGGCTCCTGCCACGACATTCTGACCGATGTCAAATACCGCCATCACAATGTCAAAGGTGTTGGTTACGAGGTAGATCGCCACAGCTGCCTTGAAGAACCATTTGAAGAACATCCATGTATCGGTGTCGTGGAGATTGTTCTTCTCAGTGATCATGGCAATCAGCTCGTAACACAACACAAAGGTGATGATGATACCGGCGATGGGGACGATGACATTCTCTGACAGCCCCCGGATCATCTGGTAGATGTTTGCGTCCCACGAGGCCGGGGTTTTCCCGACCTCTGTCGCAATCGTGCCGACCTTATCATTGACATCGGTGAACATATTGGTCAGGTTACTTTCGATCCAGCCCATCAGAAGGTCTTTGATCGCCTCTTCGATTTTTTCTAAAATAAACCCCAATATTTCACCACCTTTCGGTTATGCTGAGAACGACAGATCAGAAGAGCGTGGAGAGCAGCGGGATCAGCGTCGTGCCGATGAGGACAACACCACCACCGGCCATGAGCTGCTTGATACCCTGGCTCTTCGCGCCGGGGTTGTCATTGCCATAACCTTCCATCAGGTTGATCACGCCCCACACCGCAAGGCCAGCGCCAAGGGCAACAACAAGAGTCTGCAAAACGGTGACTGCCTGATTGATAAACGCCATATTCAATTTCCTCCTTATTTCATCTGGTTAAAAGTGAGGGAGGGCGCAGCGTATACGCCCTCCCACAGTTCTGCCGTATGGTTTAGAACAGGCCGGACAGCAGCGGGATCAGCGTAGTGCCGATGAGGACAACGCCACCACCGGCCATGAGCTGCTTGATACCCTGGCTCTTCGCGCCGGGGTTGTCATTGCCATAACCTTCCATCAGGTTGATCACGCCCCACACCGCAAGGCCAGCGCCGAGGGCAACAACGAGAGTCTGCAAAACGGTGACTGCCTGAGTAATAAAAGCCATAAAATCCTCCTTGAATTTGTGATGTAGTGAGTTGGTTATTGAAAATGGGCAAAAAAATAGAAGCCCCGTCTTGGTTCCGCTTCATTGCGCGGTACAAGACGGGGCTTCAATCTGCTTCGATCTCGCCCATGTCGTAAAGATCGAAGGCTTCCGTGGGCTTGACTACCAGCTTCCGACTGCGGTATTTCTCAATATCGAAAGCATTGCGCTTGTCAAAATCGGAGAGCAGCTTGTATTTTGGATGCTTCGTGATGTCGTATTTATTACTGAGAAAAGGTCTCACGCCTCTGAGCTGCAAAATACACTTGCTGCCATCCATGACGGCGATCTCGTCCTCCGACATAAGCTGCTTGCCGGTCTTCTGGTAATTCAGGCCATAGGAGTTGTTGGTGGAACGGGTTTCTGAGGTGTTATATAGGTCGATGGTCTCCTTTCCAAGAACCTCACTCAGTTCTTTCAGTGTGGATTTTTCTTTGCCGCCAAGGAACAGCGTCGTGTCACAGTTGCCCACAATCGTGTCTGCGGCATCTTTGTAGATGGTCTTGAGCTGCGACTGGGACTGCAAGATGATGGATGCGGAAATCTCCCGGCTTCGGATGGTTGCAATGAGCTTGTCAAACTTGGGAATTTGACCGATGTTTGCGAACTCGTCGAGAAGGCAGCGCACATGAACCGGCAACCTTCCGTTATAGACATCATCTGCCTTGTCGCAGAGCAAGTTGAAAAGCTGGGAGTACATGATTGCGACCACAAAGTTGAAGGTATCGTCCGTATCAGAGATGATGACGAACAATGCCGTCTTCCTGTCACCGAGGGTGTCCAGCTCCATCTCATCGTAGCTCATCAGCTCGCGCAGCTCTGCGATGTCGAAGGGGGCAAGTCTTGCGCCGCAGGAAATCAGGATCGACTTCGCAGTTTTGCCAGCCGCCAGCTTGTACTTGCGGTACTGCTTCACTGCGAAGTGTTCTGGGTCTCTGGCTTCCAGCTCATCAAACATCAGGTCAACGGGATTTTTGAAGGTCTCGTCATCCTCTCTGGCTTCGGAGGCATTGATCATTTCGAGCAAAGTAGTGAAGTTTTTCTCGTGTTCCGGTGCCTCGTACCAGATATATCCGATGAGGGCTGTGTAGTAGAGCTTTTCGGCTTTGACCCAGAAATCCTCACCGGACTTATCGCCATCTCCCTTCGTGTTGACGATGATTGTATTGACCAGCTTGAGGATGTCCTTCTCACTGCGGAGATAGGCAAAGGGGTTATAGTGCATGGACTTTTTGAAGTTGATGGTGTTCAGCGATTTGATGACATACCCGTTCTTTTCCAGCATCTTTCCGCATTCAACCAAGATTGTACCTTTCGGATCAGTGACGCAATAGGAACTGTGCATCTGCATGAGGTTGGGCTTGACGAAAAATCTGGTCTTGCCGGAGCCGGAACCGCCGATAACGAGGATGTTCTTGTTCCTCGCGTACTTCGGCTGCTTGGGACGGCTGTTCATGGTCAGCGCCTCGGTCTGGGTGAGGATGATGTTGTTGGAGAACTCGTCATCCACATAGGGCTTGATGTCCGCTGGCCGTCCCCATCGGGCTGACCCGTATTCCTCTCCTTGGCGAAATTTCTTCCGGTTTTTCCCCTTGATGTAGACGGCCAACTTGAGAAGCAGCCCTGCCGCCACGCCGACCAGCAGATCCATCGGATGGAAGCTGGGCAGCGGATTGGCAAAGGCAGTCCCGAAGTTGGCAAAGCCGCCTGTGAGCTTTTCCACAAACGCACTGCCGGGTGCCAGCCGGAAGACTGCCGCAACCTTATCCACGAAATAGAAGGCGAACACATACGGAAGGTTGAGCAGGATCAGGCGCTTCATATCGAGCTGCTGCTTCATAATTCCACACCCCGATCCTTGCTCTTGACCTTGGCTTGCTCGCGGTGCTGGCTCTTGCTCTGCTCCTTTTGACGGGAAAGTTTCTGCCGCAGCGAAGGCTTTTCCTTCTGCTTGATTGTCCGCGCTGAGAACTCCTTGAACGCCTGTGTCATTACATCCACATCCCGCCCTTTGAAGAAGACAAGGTAGCGGGGAGGCTGCTCTGAGGTGTCCTTTTTGAGCGCATAGTCAATCCCGTATTTCCGGGCGGTATGCTCAAAGGACTTGATGTTGCCATCCGTCACCTCGATGTTACTGATCGCGGCATTCTGCTCGACAAGATGCTTGATGGACTGCTTGCCGCGATAGGTCTTCGGACGGGAAGCTTGCTTCTGTGCCTTCTCGATTTCCTCCACGAACTTTTTCAGCGCCTTTTCCAGCACCTCTGCGGAGATTCTACCGCCTTTGATGACAAGGGCAATGACTTTTGTGTTTACTTCATCCTGCATGGGAACCTCCTTTCAGATGTTTCGGGGACTTAACCCACACTAAGGCGGGATGCCCCGGAGATAGATGGTGATCATCAGTTTGATACCTCCCTTCGTCAAAGTGTCAGCCCATCCGCGTCCTAATGATGATAGCCACAGGACGGGGTGCTTGTCTACTTCCTGCCTCCGCCATAGAGATCATGGTTTACAAGGGCGGAATAGTAATTGTCCATTGTAAGCGGTGCATTGTAGAGCGCAGTCAGCAGATACGCCCGGATGTTCCGAATTGCCGAGGGATTTTCGTTCATCGCTTGCAGGACATACTCGATGTGGCTGCTGTTCAGCTTGAGGAAACGGGACTTCACCACTTGCTGCGGCATATCCTCGCCGTTGATCCGGATCGTGGGACTTGTAGAACAGACTGCATCCAACATGATTTCCAGCAGCTCGTTTACCCGGTCTATATCCAAACGCGTGTCATGGGCGAGAATATCCAGCTCAAGATTTTCCCAAAGTAATTCTCTATAACTTTCTCGTTCATCCATCCTGTCCATCCCATCAAGATTGATGGATTGATAGTTATTCAGACTGGTATTTGTTTTTTCAGTAATTACTTGATCCGTATTTCTTTGTGCGGGATTTCCCGTATACGGTTTCTCCGTGACCGGATTATCCGTATCGGGATTTTCCGTATACGGATTACCCGCCTCCGGCAAAACCTCCTGCGGCTTCTCGTATATCTCAAAGACCATGCTGCTCATCCGACCTTTTTCGTCCCGCGCCTGATGCCGGACGAGGTAGCCATAGTTTTCCAGTTCCCGAAGAGCGGAGAGGATTGCATCGGGACCTTCCTTGCAGATGGCAGACAGACCGCGTGTGGAGAATTGCCAGCCGTCGTTGAAGGAGAGCATTTTGGAGAGAAGCCCCACGGCCTTGAGGGACAGATTCTTGTCCCGGAGGTGGAAGTTTGCCATGACGGTATAGCCACGGTTTTTGTTTACGCGGTAGACTGCCATGCGATCATCGCTCCTTTGCGGTCTCCGATGTGGGCTTCCGGGTGGAGAGCCTGACCGGAGAATAGGGACATTCAGCAAAAACACAGGATTGATATTTCCAGTGAGGGCGGTGGAACAAACATGACCGGCATTCCGGTGTGATTCCCTCGCATCCGCTGTCGTAGTGGTTGAAGCCGGGTTTCTCTACCATGAGCGCTTCAAAAGCTTGCAGCGTTCCGACTGTCATATAGCTCATTTTTTCATCTCCTTTCCTCGCCGTATCGCTGTCTCTGCAATGGCAGAACATTCCAGCTTTCGGACAACAAAAAAAGAGGGTTTGCCTCATGCTCCGCGATGGAGTATGAAACAAACCCTCTTAGCTTTTTCTTATTCAGATGATTTCACGGACGGTATGCACGATACCGAACAGAAGCCCGGTGATCAGAGCAAGCCCGCCAATCAGACCGCCGATGATGATGTTCAGTGCGAAGATTCCGACTGTGCCGGAGATCCCATACCCGTAAGGCACAAGCCAAAGGCACATCCTGCGCACCCCGAAAGGAAAGCCCACACAGAGCCACAGAAGGAAATAATCGCACACACCGTCTTTCATGTAGACCGGTTTGAAAAGTGCCGCCAGACACAAGGCCAGCAGGAGCGGAAGAAGCACTTCCTTGAGAAAAGTCTTCACATTCTCACCCGCAGTCCTTGGAGGTCATCAGTGCGAATGCCGACCAGATACCAGTCAGCAGCCATTTCGATCCGCGTCGGCGTCCACTTGCCCCCGACCATAACATCGAAGCAATCTCCGCAATGCAGACCACCGTAGTAGCTGCTGAGATCAAAGCGAATATCATATCGCCCGGATTCCATGTCATATACCAAAGTACCCTGTTTCATGGTGGAACTCCTTTCGTCTGTTGAGCAGCGCTGCTGGGGCTGGCTGATCCAAGTCTGCCTCCTGTCATAGTCAGCCGGTTTTGCCCCTCGCGCCGATTGTTGTGAAATGGTTCTTCTTTTCGGTCAAAAAAGAAAGGACTAAGCCAGATTGCCTTGATTTTCAAGGTCTCTCTGATTTAGTCCTATTATCGCACAACAATCCTTTGTGACAACGCAGTTGATTTTCCCGTCTTCGATGTCATCAATCATCCT